>ERZ795047.1120-NODE-1120-length-29609-cov-21.830209_pt1 | contig 29609 bp, 25 predicted proteins | sample MGYA00375131_ERZ795047 | MGnify/ENA primary metagenome ERZ795047 (study PRJEB30176, sample SAMN05720228) | activated sludge metagenome | isolation source: Anaerobic digester | place: Japan | collected 2015-05-20 ...
GTACGGAACTCGTCAAAGTCGATCCCCGCGACACGACACAGATGTGTTCGAACTGTGGAAGCATCGTGAAAAAGACGCTCTCCGAGAGAGTCCACGAATGCCCGTATTGTGGGTTTGTTGCCGATAGAGATTACAATGCTGCGGTAAATATCCACCGCGTGGGGATGGAACAGCCCTTTGAGCCTGTGGAGCCAAGACCTCTACATCACATCTCTGTGGTGCAAGTGTTGGCCATGAAGCAGGAAGCCCCGCCCGAGAGGCGCGGGGTAGTTCACATGAGATGGTTGGCGCTGTTTTAGATGCCCGGAGATCTGATGATCTTGTCCCTTTGAAAGTAACGGCGGATCTCTACATTGAAGCAGATGACGGCAGAAGATTCTATTTTGAGATAAAGTCCCCCATGCCCAATAAGGGGCAGTGTCTGGAGGTCACACAGAGGTTATTGCGGTTCCATCTTATTGCAGGTGCTGCCCGACCTGATGTCCATGGATATTTTGCAATGGCATATAACCCGTATGGCCCGAAACGTGATGACTACAACTGGAATTTTGCCTTAAATTATACACCGTTTGCTGAAGCGGTACTAATCGCTCAGGAATTCTGGAGTATTGTGGGCGGCGAAGGTACAATGGAGGAACTCCTCTCGATCTATCAGGAGGTTGGGCGAGAGAAGACAAAATACATGCTGGACTCTCTGGCATTTGGATTTTGATCCCGGTATCCGGTGGTTCCGGCGGTCCCGATGGTGCAGCAAGAGATCAAGATAGGGGATTGATCAGGGGTGTTGATCGTGAGGCCGAATAGACCCGGCAACCCGAAACAGAGAAATGGCTGCCGTGTTCGAGAGATCAGCCGCATAGAAGGGGCAAAAACAGCCCTATGAACCCGGGCGGAGAGATTGCGCATCGGCCCTGATGCTGCAGGGATTCAGGTTTCCGTCTTTGAGGTGCATCCCTCCAATCGCAGAAAACGTTATTGGTCTTCGAGTCAGGATGTTTTATCTGTACCACGAATGCCATGAGCCCTGGAGACTGGCAACCCGGGGCGTGACCGACTCTCCGCCGATAACCGTGTATCCAGGGCAGTGACTCTCGTGGAACCCGGGAGGTTCGCGTTCTCTCCCGGAGTTCGCCTTTTGGGAGAAGACCGCGGCGTGAAGGCGCAACCCGGCAACTGGCGGAAAAGATCTTACGAGTGCTCAATACCGGGCAGGGTGAGAGACCACTAAAACCGTTATACCAGAACAAAGAGGGGGAAGTAATTTGAAGATACCTGATGGAGATTGCAAAATTGTCTTGACCGCGGATCGCACTCTCATGAGCGATTATCATCATAACGAATTTCTGGGGTTTGGAACATGCGCCCCACCAAACGTCCTCCCGAACTGGTTTTATAAGTGGCTCTTCTTCCCGCCCATCAAGACAGAGGGCGGAGTGCCAGTCGCTGCACCATATGGTCTGCGGAAGATCGAGGCCGAACTGGCACTGGAAGGGTTTGATGCGGTGGTGGTCGATCCCGACCATCTGGGCAAATACCTTGAGAATGCAAAAGTTCTGAGCATATATGTCATGGACCCTTTCGGTCTGGGCCCGGCATCAAGCACCTTTGCCTTCTTCCTTCAGAAAGAACCGTTCCTGGCCGAATATTTCCGTAAATTGATGAGCAGCAAAGAGATAAAGGAGGCAAAAGAGCGCGGCCTCAAGGTTATCCTCGGCGGCCCCGGCGTCTGGCAGTTCAAATATAGGCCTGAGTTCGCCATGAAGTATGGGATTGACTGCATAATCGATGGCGAAGGCGAGAAGGTCATTGGAAAGATTGTCCGGGCTGCACTGAACGACGAGAACCTCCCAGAATATTATGAGGTACCTCCTGAAGAGGTTCCATCTCTGGAAGAGATACCGGGGATCATCGCCCCCTCTATCAACGAGCTCGTTGAGATCGGCCGCGGGTGTTGCAGAGGCTGCAGGTTCTGCAACGTAACCCTGAGGCCGTTGAGGTGGTACCCATACGAAAAGATCCTGAAAGAGATTGAGGTAAACCGAAAGACCGGAAACGGTGTGTGCCTTCATGCCGAGGACGTGATGCTTTATGGCTCAAGGAACACCACTCCAGACACCGAGAAACTCACCAGACTTCACGAGATTGTCTCGGATAAGTGCGATGGGATAGGATGGAGCCACTGCTCTCTTGCGGCGGTCGCATCGAGCCCGAAACTCTTCTCGCAGGTTGCCGAGATCATACTCCAGAAACAGTCCTGGTGGGGTGCCGAGGTCGGCATAGAGACCGGTTCCGCGGAACTGGCAAAGAAGATTATGCCTGCAAAAGCCCATCCATTCAAGGTTGAGGAGTGGCCGGAAGTCATCCGCACCGGGATGGGCCTGATGCACGACAACATGCTGGTGCCGGCATGCACCCTGATCGTGGGCGGGCCGGAGGAGACCGAGGATGATCTCATCAGAACCATAGAGATGATGGACGTTCTCAGGGATATCAGAAGCCTGATCGTGCCCTTATTCTTCGTTCCGATGGGCAGGTTCAGGAATGAGGAGTGGTTTGATGAGACTGAGATGAACGGCCTCCACCAGGAACTTCTGTTAAGGTGTTTGAGGCATGACCTCTACTGGGCAGACAGCCTGATCGATCTCTCGATCGGGCGAGACTGGCCCGGCAAACTCAGGAGTTCCTTCTACAAACTCTTTGTAGGGCTGGTCAAACGGAGGATAGAACGCGAAGGGGTAGAGATCTGAGCGCAGGCGGCAGTCCCCGCGTATTGCCCTGGTACGAGGATGGACGTGGTCGGTGATGCAGTTGCAGCGCTGATCAGCGGAGATTCAAATCGATTATGAGCGGGCGCACCCGGTTCCAGATATCTTACTGGCGGATAGGTGCAGTGCTGGCAGGTCACAGGCGCCCCGGAACAAAAAAAAGATCAAATGAACCGGGGCTTCCTCGAGAGGCAGCCCGGCGTGTAGAGCGGGCGGAACGGTTTACCTTCGGTCTCCATTCTCACCGCCTGGATGAGTTCGCTCTCGGTCATCGTCTCCCGGTACGGTTGTTTCTTCTCCGAGAGTCTCCTGATGGTGACCGTGAGCCTGCCGGTCTCGGCCTCCAGGTCGCCGATCATAACGACGTATGGCACCCAGTCCACCCCGGCCTCCCGGACCTTCCTGTTCACGCTCTCGTCCCTGTCATCGACATCCGCCCGGATGCCTGCCGCCTTCAGCCGGCCGGCTATATCCTCGGCAAAACAGACGTGCCGCTCCGCCACCGGCACCAGCCGCACCTGGGTCGGCGCAAGCCAGGTCGGGAACGAGGGCACCTCCTGGGTCGCGGTGTTCTCGAGCATCGCGCAGATCACACGCTCGATCGAACCCGTTGGCGAACAGTGGAGGATTGGGGGATGGATCTCTTGCCCCTCGGGTGTGTAGTAACTGATATCGAACCTCTCCGAACTCTCGACATCGATCTGGACAGTCGGGTTCTCGATCGGCCTGCCCTGCGCATCGATCGCCGCAAGGTCCACCTTCGCGATCCAGTAATGGCTCCGCTCAGAGAGGATATCGATCAGCATCGGCACCCCCGAATTTGCGACGATCTTCTTCACCCAGGGTTCATACTGCTCAAAGAAGTCCCGGGTGCACCTGAAGACCCCGACAAGCGGCGTATCGAGGTCGCGGCCGCTCTTCCAGCCCATCGCCAGTTGCTCCTCGAACGCCGCAAGCGCATCATCCATGTCCCGGCAGAGTGTGTGCATATCAGGCATCGTGAAGGCGCGGAGACGTTTTAGCCCGATAACTTCGCCCTTCTGCTCGTGGCGGAACGAGTATGTCGAGAGCTCGTAGAGTTTCATTGGCAGGGTGTTTGGCGAGATGTGCATGCTGTTCATGATGGAGAACATACCGAAACACGCCGCAAACCGCAGCATCATATCACGGTTGCCGCTCTTGAACCGGTACTGCCGCTCCCCGAACCTGGCGGCGTGCTCCGCAATAGCCTTATCTGCGAGGTCATACATCACCGGGGTCTCCACCGGCATCGCACCGTAATCGAGCACCTTCGAGAGGACATAATCGGCAAGAAGGTCGCGGATCAACTTGCCCCGGGGCATCCAGCGGAGGTGGCCGACGTCCGAGCGCGGTTCATAATCCACAAGTTCCTTCGCCCGCATCAGATCAACGTGGGCCGGCTCGACCCCTTCCTGCCCAGCATAACCGATCTCCTTCTGGACAAGGCAGGCAAACGGGGTATTTCCAGCCGCGTAGTCGGCGGCGTCCCGGCGTTCGCCCTCGGGTGTGATGACGAAGAACTCATGCTCGATCTCCTTCTTTGCGGCGGCCGCAACCCCTCCCCCCGGGACGATCGTCCTTGAGAGCTCGGACAGCGGATGACCCTTACAGGAGAGAGAGAACGCCTTATACCAGCCAAAAGGCGCCCTTCTCACAACAAAATCGTCCTCCTGCTCCCGGAGCGCCTCCTCAATATCCCGGAGAGCGCTAACCGCCACCTCCGGCGACGCCAGGTCGGAGGAGAGGTGTGCGTAGGGGTAGATCATTATATTGGTCGTGCCGAGTTGCCTGGATGTGTTGACGATCTCCTCGACCGCCTGCCGGACGGCATCATCGATATTCTCTTCGTCGAGAGACTCTACCGCGCAGAAGACAGCAAGCGCCTCATCGAGTCCGTCCTTCAGGACGGCATCCTCTTCGGCGGCCTTCGTCTTCTTCCGTGCCTCATACTCGATATGATCAGAGTGGATCAGAAGAAGTCGCATTGGTATCCCCAGTTGAATCGTTCAATGTCTGTTTTCCTGCTATATAGTGCATAACGCTCTCTGACGTGGCCGCACCAGCGCAGCGACCCGACCTCGCGGCGGCGGCGGCGTTTTTGCCGTGTCGTCAGCACCCTCATCAGGTGCGGCGCGCGTTCTCATGGTAGCGGGAGAGCGTCGCCTGCCGCTGGTTCATATACTTTGCATCCTTCTTCATGTAGTAGGGGCGCGCGGCGCGATCGGTGTGGTAGAAGACCAGCTGCCCGATCGCCATCCCGGCGTAGACCCGCACCGGTCTGGAGTTCACGTTGCACATCTCAAGCGTGATCGTCCCCCGGAACCCCGCATCGATCCAGCCTCCCGTCTGGTGGAGTTCGACCCCCAGGCGTGCGATGCTGCTCTTCCCCTCGATGCTTGCCACGATATCGTCGGGAAGGTCGATCGACTCCAGCGTCTCGCCAAGAAGGAACTGGCCCGGCGCAAGTACAATAGAGTCGGCCACGGTCTCCTCAGTCCCCGCGAAGATGGTCTCCTTCTCAAAAGGATCGATCACCATATCCCCCGGAACGTACCAGACAAAGTGCGACCCAAGCCTGATATCCAGCGAGTTTGGCTGGATCAGGTCGGGATCATATGGTTCAACCTTTATATGCCCCCGCCTGATCCGGTCCTCTATCTGCCAGTCGACAAGAATCATTCTATCACATCTCTCCTGCAGACTATTCCTTGTTTTCGAGATGCCACTCCGCCCGCCGCATCAACCCGTGCAGCGTGCTCACCTCACGGGTCGTCAGTTTAGTCCGACCAAGCACACGGCGGATGAGTGTCAGCGTGTTCTCCCGCTTGAAATCCGGATGTTCGATCCGGTCGAGAAACGCGTCTATGTGACGGTAGAGCGACTCCATCTCGACCGGCCCGGCCAGCAGATACGTCCCGCGCGGCAGGCCGGCAAGTTCGTAGCAGAGGATACCAACAGCGTGGGAGAGGTTAAGGATGGGGTAGACCTCCGATGTGGGGATGGTGCAGATCAGGTTGGCGCGCTCGAGTTCGGCGTTCGAGAGTCCCCAGTTCTCCCTCCCAAAGAGGATCGCGACCGATCCATCGATATCGGCGATGACCTCTCTGACCTCTGCCGGCGTGTAGTAGGGCATCCGCATCGGGGTGCAGACGGATTTGCTCACCTCACCGGTTGTCGCAACAACAAAGTCGAACTCCCGGTAGACATCGTCGAGCGTCATCCGCCTGGCGGAATCAAGGACGTCGCGAGCGTGAGATGCGCGCATGAAGGCCTCGTCGCCAAGCGCGCAGGGGTTGACCAGCACCAGACGGTCGAACCCGAAGTTCTTCATCACCCTTGCGGTAAACCCGACGTTTCCCTCATAGAGGGGTTCGACCAGAACTATAGAGATTTCTGGCATAATCCCTTTTCAGTGCACCGCCCGGACGGTCGCCCGGAGCACCTCGATCCCTTCCTCGTAGACCGCGTTTCCTACAACGATCGTGTCGGCGTACCGGCCCATCTCCGCTGCCTGTTCGGCCGAACGTATTCCCCCACCGTAGTAGAGGAGGGCATCCTTGATCGCACCGGCCGCCGCCCGCACGATCTGCGGATCCCCGTATCTCCCGCTGTACTCGATGTAGACGATCGGGAACCTGAAGTAACGGTCAGCTACCTGTGCAAACGCCGCCACCTCCATCGCAGAGAGGTTGCAGTCTGCTCCCGTCACCCGGCCGACCGCCGAGTCGGGGTTGAGGACTATGTAGGCCTCGGGCACAACCATATCCCAATTTATGCCATCGCCGTTGTTGAGGAGCCAGGTGTAGTGCTTCCCGACGATCCAGCGGACGTCGTTTGTGTTCAGCACGCTCGGCACAAAGAGATGGTCGATCCCGCCATCGAATATGGCGCAATCGGGGCTCGCCGGTTCGACCACCACCGGCAGCCCGTAGGGGGAGACCTGGTCCAGGAGTTCAAGGAGGTTATCCCGTGTCACGTTCTGCGTGCCCGAGAGCATCAGGGCATCGGTGCCGCTTGTTGCGATCTCCTCGATGGCTCCACCCGGGAGGCGCTTATCGGGGTCAAGTTTTGTCACGTGGGTCCACGTCTTCCAGTTGGCGTGCATTGTCTATCACTTCAGGTGGTCGATGTAGTCATGGATCCTGGCCTTCGGGATGCCGGTGATGGAGGAGACCATCTCCGGGTCAGCCTCCAGGAGTGTTTTGGCATCGTAGACCCCTGCAAGGTATAGTCTCTGAAGGGTCGCCTCGCCCAGCCCCGGGACCCCCAGGAGTTCTTTTCGTCCGCGTTCGATCACCTGTCTGGTTATCTTTGGCGGGGTGGGGCGGCCGAGATACCTGCATACCAGGTCCACATGTTTATGTACGGTTTCAGGGTTAATGCCGGTTTTGCCTGCTAGGTAGGGGATGGGAAGGTAACATAGGTCCTCGGGACTGCTGATGCCGGCCTCAAGGTACTTCTTCAGGCTGACAGAAGGAACCCCGGCTTCCCTCAAGGCGCGTTCGCTGGAGAGCCGGCGCGCTTCATCGAGCAACTCGTTTGCAGCCGTTTCGGGGATGCCCGCTCTCTTAAGTGTTGCAACCTCGGCCTGAGAGAGAGCGTGGATATCACCGATCCCTTCTTCAAGCAGGTTCTTGAAGATCCTCACGTAGCTCCGCCCTTTCTTCGGGGGGACTATCTTCCGGACGAATTTCCGGAGTTCCGACCTCCGGCGAAGAATCTCAAGCGCATCTTCAGCCTCCCCTGCAAGCCCTCTCGCCTCCTCGATATCGACACCCAGGACCTCTGCGAGTTCTTCTGGTGGCATGCCTGCAATATCGGATACGGTGTATATGTGCTGTTCGTGCAGACGCTGCAGCAGGTCATCGGTCATCGAGGGCATGAGGAAAAGCGCCTCAATGTTGGAGGATATATGGCTGCATAGCGGGCAACCGATGTCCCAGGGGCGGGCGCCTTTCTTGATCAGGCGGATGTGAGCGAGGTTGTGCTTCTCACAGGTCTCATCCGTCCTGATGGCCCTGCCCCAGGCTGTGCCGGGCAAACTGATGTTGAACCGGCACTCCGGGTAGCCGGTGCAACCGATAAACTGGGAAACGCCGCTATGCCGGATCCGGAGATCACGGCCGCAGACGGGGCAGGGGCCGACGGTATGCTCCTCAGCGGTCTGCTCCATGATCTCGTTTCCGATCTCCGACTCGTGCGCCTCAAGATTGTCAAAGACCTGGTGCAGCATCTGGCGCGACTCGGTGATGACATTGTCGCGGGAGCGCCGGTTCTGTTTTATGAGCTGCATGTGCTCCTCAAGCGTCCTGGTCATCTCCGGCTCGGTGATCGTCGCGGCGTGGTTGTCGAGCGCGTCTATGACCGCCCTGCCGACAAGCGTCGGCCGGAGAGGGTTCCCCTCCACATACCGCCTTGAGATCAGTTTCCCGATCACCTCGTGCCTGGTGCTCTTTGTGCCGAGTCCGAGTTCCTCCATCACCTGGATGAGCCGGCTCTGAGAGTAGCGTGCGGGGGGTTGCGTCTCTTTCTCTTCGAGTTTCACGTCTATTATAGGCAGCCGTTCACCCGGCTTAACCTCAGGAAGGATGGTCTCCTTCGCTTCCGAGTATGGGTAGACCCGGCGCCATCCCTCATCGATGAGCCTGCCGCCCGTGGCGCGGTAGGTCTCACCAGAAGCATCAAATGTATACCGGGTGGTTGCCCATTTCGCGTCCGGGGAGAGGGTTGCCAGGAACCGTCGCACAACCAGTTCGTAGACCTTCCACCGCTCCTCCCCGAGAGCCTCACGGCTTGCTGCCGCGGTCGGGTGGATGGGGGGGTGGTCGGTGCTCTCCTTCTTGCCGCGTGTAGGGGTGGGACGCCGGTTCTGCTGCACCCAGGCGACGTCCTTATCAAAGACCCCTCCCTTCAGGGCCTCCAGGATACCGTTCAGGTTCAGCGACCCCGGGTAGACCGTGTTGTCCGTCCGGGGATAGGAGATGTAACCGTTCATATAGAGGTCCTCAGCGATCCGCATCGCGTTTGCCGCCGAGAACCCGAGTCTGGCCGCCGCGACTATGAAGGTCGTGGTATCGAACGGTGTCGGCGCACGGTCGACCTTCTGCCCCTCCTCCACGTCCGTGACAACAAGAGGCTCCTTTGTCCTCTCCTTCGCGGTGAATGCCGCTTCACGCTCGGTGAACCGGCCGGTGGTGTGTCGGGCCTCAAATGCTGTCCCGTCCTTCTCGGTCGTGAGCGAGAGCACCCAGTATGTCTGGGGCACAAAGTTCTCGATCTCGCGCTCCCGGTCGACGATCATGGCAAGCGTCGGGCTCTGGACGCGGCCGACGGAGAGGATATCCCTGCCGCCACGGCGTGCCGCAAGGCTGAGGAACCGGGTCAGCGCCGCCCCCCACATCAGGTCGACCGTTTGACGGGCCTCACCTGCGGCCGCCAGGTTAAAATCGAGTTCGACTGGGTTTTCAAAGGCCGCCCGTATCTCCGCCGGGGTTATCGCCGAGAACCTGGCGCGGTTGATCCTGACGTCGGGGTTCACCGCACGCACAAGTTCGTAGGCCTCTTTACCGATCAGTTCACCCTCGGTATCGTAATCGGTGGCGATGGTGACGAGATCAGCCTTTTTCGCCAGTTTCTGGATGAGGTTAACTATCTTCTTCTCGGTTGGTTTCTTGACCATCCCGGCATCGATGAGACTTCGCGGTGTGTGGGTTGTGCTTCGCCAGTTTGCGTAGCCCGGTTCAAAGTCCACCTCAACCACATGCCCTTTGAGGCCCACAACCGTCCTGTTGTCGAACGAGTAGGTGAAGACACTTCCGTCTTTTGTTGTCTTTACCTTCTCGTTGCCTGCAAGGATCTGCGCGATCCGCTTGGCCGAGATGTTCTTCTCTGCGATTATAAGGTGCACTCTGATTACACCTCACCTTTATCGATGTATTCAGCCACCATGCGCCCGAGTTCCCGTGGGTCCGCCCGACCGCGGGTCTCTTTCATCACCTGTCCGACCAGGAAGTTCAGTGCGCCTTTCTTCCCCGCCCGGTAGTCTGCAACTGCCTGCGGGTTTGCGGCGACCACATCCCCGATGACCACTGCAAACTCGTCCCCCTCGCCCCTGACAAGTCCTTCGCGTTTGACTATCACGGCGGGAGGTTCACACGGCCTTCCAGCGGCGCAGTCATCAAGCATTTCACGCAGCACCTGGACGCCGACCCTGTCGGTGATGGTCCCTGATCTGAGGAGTGCCAGGAGTTCTATGAATCGGTTGGCGGGAACGTCGGTGATCCGCATCCCGCGGTAGTTGAGTTCTCCAAGCAGCGTGTCGGCCACCCAGGTTGCTGCGAGGAAGGGATCGACGTAGGCAACTTCCTCGTAGAAATCAGCAAGTCTGGGGTCGCCGGTCAACGTCCTCGCGTGGTTTAACGATATCCCGTACTCTGCCATGAACCTCTCTTTCCGGGCGGTGGGCAGTTCAGGGAGATCTATCCCGTCGACCCAGTCAGCGACCCGGAACGGTCGGAGATCTGGTTCGGTGAAGTAGCGGTAGTCCTGCTCCCCCTCCTTGCTGCGGGCGGATGTGGTTATCCCCCGCGCTTCCATGAAGTGCCGGGTTTCTCGTCCAACCTTCTGGCCTCGCCGAAGGAGGTTCCTCTGCCGGGTCACCTCGAAGGTGAGGGCCTTCTCGACACCCTTGTAGGATGAGATGTTCTTGACCTCAACCCGCTCAGAGCCTTCAATCGAGATGTTTGCATCGACACGGAGCGCTCCCTCACGCTCGCCGTCGAAGACCTCGAGGTACTCCAGGATCGCCCGTAGTCTGTTGAGAAACCGGCGCGCCTCCTGAGGGGAGCGTAGATCGGGTTCCGTGACTATCTCAAGCAGCGGGATGCCGGAACGGTTGTAGTCGACGAGCGAGTAGCCAGACCCTCCAGCAACGTGGATGAGCCTTCCCGGATCCTCTTCGAGGTGTATACGGCTGATGCGGACGATCTTTTCATGACCCTCGTCGTCCTCGATCTCGACCGTCCCCGCGACCGCGAGCGGTTTGTCATACTGGGTGATCTGGTATCCCTTCGGGAGGTCGGGGTAGAAGTAGTTCTTCCGGGCAAACTCCGACTCTTCCAGCACCTCCATGTTGAGGGCTTTTGCCACCTTCAGGCCGTGTTCGACAGCTCTTATGTTCAGTCTGGGGAGCGCACCAGGCAGACCGAGACAGATGGGGCAACAGTGGGTGTTGGGCTCGTCGTCCCGGTAGTCTGTCGAGCAGCCGCAGAAGAGTTTTGTTGCGGTGGATAACTGGACATGAACCTCAAGCCCTATGATCGTCTTCATCGCCCTGCCCCCTGCTCGTAGGCGTATGCGGCATCGATGACCCGCTCGTCTTCAAACCGTCTTCCCATCATCTGGAGACCAACCGGGAGACCGTCCACTCTGCCGGCGCATGGCACGGATATCGCCGGGATACCGGCAAGGTTTGCCGGCACCGTCAGGATATCGGATAGGTAGAGTGAGAGCGGGTCGGTCTTCTCGCCAAGCCGGAATGCAACGGTAGGCATTGTAGGTCCGGCGATTATATCTGCGCTGCGGAACGCCCGTTCGAAGTCCAGTCTGATGTTCCGGCGCGCTATCTGTGCTTTTGCGTAATATCGGCCGGCGTAGCCTGCGGAGAGGGCAAATGTTCCGAGCATGATCCGGCGCCTGACCTCGGTGCCGAACTTTTCCCGCCGGATCTCCCTGTAGGCCTCGTGCCAGGGTTTTCTGATATCGGCCGCAGGGCCGTAGCGAATACCGTCGAACCGGGCCAGGTTCGAGGAGGCCTCGCATGTGCAGATTACGTAGTAGGCGGCGAGCGCATACCGCATCCCCGGGATGCTGACCGGGACTGTCCGGGCACCCAGGTCCTCCAGAACACCGATGGCGTCCCGGACGGCCTCTGCGACGCGGGCGTCCACACCTTCACCGAAGTACTCTTCGGGTATCCCGACCCGGAGCCCATCAACATTGGCTGATGGCTGATGATCGTAGGGGCGGTCGATCATCGTTGAGTCGCGGGGATCGTATCGTGCGATCACGGAAAGCAGTCTTGAGACGTCCTCCACCGTCCGGGCCATCGGCCCTATCTGTTCGAGGGAGTTGGCGTAGGCGATAAGCCCGTAGCGTGAGACCCTGCTGTATGTGGGTTTGAACCCCACGATACCGCAGAAGGCTGCGGGGCACCGGATCGAGCCGCCGGTATCGGTGCCAAGCGCCATCGGGACGAGCCCTGCGGCGACGGCGGCGGCGCTCCCGCCGGACGAACCGCCGGGAACACGCGAGGTGTCGATGGGGTTTGTCGTGGGGCCGAAAGCGCTCGTCTCGGTGGTTGTACCCATACCGAACTCGTCCATGTTGGTCTTGCCAACTATGGCAGCTCCCGCCCGTTTGAGGAGTTCCACGACGTGGGCGTCATAAGGTGGGATGTAGCCTTCGAGGATCCTTGAGCCGCAGGTAGTCTCGATGCCCGCTGTTGAGATGTTGTCCTTGACAGCGATGGCGGTGCCGGCGAGCACCCCATCAGAGAACGGCGCTTCGCTGCAGGTGGTGATGAAGGCGTTGTAGCGGTCGTCCGGTGAGAATTCAAGGGTTCCCGCCACTCACATCACCCTGGGCGCCTTAATAAACCCGTTCTCCGTCGATCCTGCGTTCTCCAGCACTTTTTCCTGCGGGAGCGATGGCCGGGGCTCATCCTCCCGAAAGACGTTCACCGTCCCGCTCTCAGGGGCGCTTTCGCCCTCTAAGGTATCGAGAACCTCAAAATATTCCAGAATCGCGTTAAACTGGCTCGTGAACTCCGAGATCTCCTCTTTTGAGATACCGATGTCCGCAAGTTCTGCTATATGCTCTATATCTCTCTCAGTGATCATGTTCCGCCCTGCTGATCTCAGTTAAGTACCGTTGTATCGATTTTTTATAACCATTGTCACGTGCGAGGTTTTGGATGGTCCTGTAGATCCCGCTCCCGTATTGCATCGCTTTCTTCTCCGTCCAGGCATTTTCGGCGGGAATGTGGCGCTCTGCGATCACGCGAAGGGGGTATTTTCTCACACCACCGCGCACCCTCATCGATGCCGGGATGGTCTGCGCGGCGCGCACCACCCGGAGATCCTGGTAGGGCATCGAGAAGTATGCACCATGAAGCGCTGCAACCGCCTGATCCCGCGCCCGCTGGCGCGCAAGGTCTGCGAAGTCGCGTTCAAGTTCCGCCGCAAGGTCAGTGGAGGAGAGGTAGCGGGCGTAGCCGCCGAAGATCTCGTCCGCCCCCTGTCCGACCAGGATCCGGGTATGCCCCTGCTCTTTTGCCAGGGCTGCAACAAAGTATAATGTTGTCGCGATCGAGGCGTCGACCGGGTTTATCTGGCCGGGGATGACCCGGACGACCCGGAAAAGGGCGTCAGCAACCTCATCCTTTCCAGGCGATATGACCGTGAGGTCGAGATCCATCATCCTGGCGGCTTTTGTTGCATGCGCGAGGTCGTGCGACCCTGGGAGCCCCACGGTCACGCAGGGGAGGCGGGCAAGGTGGGCGATTAGAGCGGAGTCGACCCCGCCGGAGAACGCCACAACGCCTTCATCGCTCCGGAGTCCGATTGCAGTAACGATCGCCTCCTCCAGACTGCAGGAAGGGGGATCCGGGTTTATCCGGCCGACCGGCCGCCCCCCGCAGCAGATGGTTCCCGGTGGGGCAGGGCCGGGCATGATACCAAGGTTGTCCCGCGCGGTGCAGTCATCCCACTCGATGAGGAACTCGCCGCCGCAGCGGGCAAGGCTCTCCGGGTTTGCGGCAAGCATCCGCTCCAGTTCGGCAGGGGTAAGCCGCACCCCGCCGTGTTCGATCCAGCCCTTAAGTCTCATACAGTTGGTCTCCGGGGGCTGGTGATCTGCGATCTCTGCGCACGATGCCGCCCGGAAGATTCTGATCGCGTAGGACGAGGTTTGAAATAATGGTTGCTGTGGTTTTCATCGATGTCGTCTTGAAGGCGCCGCGCAAGAACCATACCGCCATGGGTGCTGGGAGCAGGAGGGGGAGAGATTCGCGAGATGTCACTTCCCGTAGAACCTCCCTTGCGGCCTGGCTGTTTAAGGGGAAATGGGCCTTCCCCCTGCATGAAAGCGCCGATAGATGCCGTGCTCCGGGTGCAGCACAAGATTTCAGGAGAGTGGCTCAAAAAATTACTGAGGGATATCTTCCCATCGGTCTTTAAACTCTTTCTCGACACCCGGGAGGGTGGTATACTCCATCTCGCTTAGAGAGAGTCGGTGCGGTTCGAAGGGTCCGTGAGCCCTGATCATATTGGAGAGTTCACAGCACTGCAGGCGGACACCGTCAAACGCCGGGTCGTCGAACATATCCGCGGGCCCGATCAGCCTGCCGTTGCAGACCTGGAACCCGAGACAGATGACCCGTGGCGGTCCATCGAACTGTGTGCAGTTTGCATCACAGACGCCCACCGGCATGAAGGGGCCATGGTGCGAGCCGCGCATCCAGCCCGCCACAAGGATTGGCGTCCGGAATGGGTCGAGGACCTCGCCCACAGCCGGGAGCCCGCTCTGTGCCCTGATGATCATGACAGGGTCGTCCTTGCCGACATAGCGCCCGGCAATCAGACTCAGCCGCTGGGTGCTGGTGGAAGCCGCGATAAGCCCGTTCTTCTTCCAGACATACTTGATAACGTAGCGGCTCGGTGCCCCGATATAGGCCAGGAGGCTGTAGGACTCCTCGGGTGTCCTGAACTGGATCCTCCTCTTCTTCATGACATCATGAACCTCGAAAATGAACCCATCATGCATTGATGGGTCGATGACAAGACCGGATGTGTTGAAGGGGTCGGCAAAGATCTTGTAGAGGAAGTAGTTCCAGGCTCCCGGCTCTGTCTTATCGGCCATGAAGATCAGGACAGGGTCGGATCCACGCTCCTCAAACTCCATCTCGGCAACACCTGGCCCCATACCCTTGACGTTGCCGCTGAACGAATCGCTGAGCAGGTCCTGCCCGGCGCCGTAGAGTTTCATCTCCCTGGCAATCCCGGCACACTCCATAAAGATATCCCAGGCCAGCCTGTGGATCTCTTCGTCGTCCTCACCCCTGTTATGAGTCATGATAAGCTCCAGGTCGTCACCGCAGTGGGTGACATAGGAGTCGATGATGAGGTTACCTTCTGCCTCTTTGAGCCGCCGGGCGGCTGTCTCGAGGATCTTCGGATGGGTTCGGGAATGTCCCGGAAAACTGCCAACGTCTGCTTTAATCACGGATACAGTAGTCTTAACCATAATCTTCACCACTGGTTGAGCGGGCCGGATGCCCTTATGAGTAGTTGATGGTGTATTACTGTATATGTAGGTGTTGTTGCCTCAAAAATAGGTTGCTCGTGGGGCTCCTACCTCACCGGTTGTTTCAGCGGGGGCAGACAGACTATGGCGGCTCTGGATTAATCGATCCTGATCGGTCTGCCCCTTGAAAACCTGACCTCTAGAACGCCGTGCCTGTATCTTGCCTCCATCGAGTCCGGATCCACCGGCGGCAGATCGATCGAGGCTGCCTGGTTCTCACCTGCAATGATCGTCAGCGTGCCGTTGATGAACAACAGCCGGATCTCATGCTCCTCAAATCCAGGAAGGTCGGCTGCAACCGTCACATCGTTATCGGTCGTGTAGATCTCGACTGTTGGTTCCATGTTCATCCCGACGGTTTCAACCTCTTCATCCGGAGGATCAATCCTTCCCCTGCCTGGCTCTTGCCGACGTCCTGAACGCCGATCCTGAAACCGCAGGCAATCGTCCTGCCCGGTTCCTCGTGCTCCATGAGGCGTCTTATCAGTGCGTTGATCAGTTCAAAGGTGTCTCGCTCACCTCAATCGCATCTGACGGCGGGGGCCCTGCTGGACCCCCGGATAGAAGGCCTCACGGGCTGCTGGGGATCCCTCCTCAGAAGGCCGTGCCCATCTGAGCCATCGGACGTTCCAACCTGCTCTTCAAGTCCTCTGTGAGGCGCTTGATCTCGCCAAAGTCCTTCTTCCTTGCGTATACCGCATTTTTGAGGGCGCTTGTGAGATCTTTGACTTCCTGTTCGGTCTTGCCGGTCTCCTGCAGCCTGGCACGTTTGATCAGCGAGCTGGCCTCCTCGAGCAGCGACCGCTGCTCCTGGTTGTAGAGGAACTTCCAGGCCTGGCGCTCGTAATCTTCCAGGCGTTCGAGATCGAGCGTGCCCTTCACGCGGCCAAGGGCCTCCTCGAAGTGCTTCTTCGTGATCCTGACGTTGCCGATCGCCTGACGCCGCTCCTCCTCACTCTTTTCGCCCATTGCAGTGATGAACTCGCGCATTGCGGCCAGTTTCGCCTCGCGGACGAGCGCCTCTATGTCAGCACCGACATAGCCCTCCGTCCTATCGACCAGCTCGTCGATGTTGACGTCTTTTGCCAGTATATCCTTGTTCCGGAGGTAGACCTCAAAGATCTTCCTCCTGCTCTCCCTGTCTGGCGGCGGGACGTATATGACCCTGTCAAGCCTGCCGGGGCGAAGCAGCGCCTCATCCAGCATGTCCGGGCGGTTGGTAGCGCCAAGAACCATGACGTTCTTGAGCTCCACAAGACCGTCGAGCTCCGTCAGGATCTGGCTTACCACGCTCTCGGTCACATGGGATGAGCCCATATAAGTTCCGCGTTTCGGAACCAGAGCATCAATCTCGTCGAAGAATATGATCGACGGTGCCGCTTGCCGTGCTTTCCGGAATATCTGACGCACACCGCGCTCCGATTCCCCGACCCACTTCGAGAGGAGTTCCGGGCCTTTGACAGAGATAAAGTTGCACTCACTCTCGTTTGCAACCGCTTTTGCAAGCAGGGTCTTACCCGTGCCCGGCGGACCGTAGAGGAGGATGCCACGTGGCGGTTTGGTGTCCAGGGATGAGAAGACTTCAGGGTACTTGAGCGGCCACTCAATGGCTTCAGAAAGCTCCTGCTTGACATCTTCGAGGCCTCCAACATCCTCCCACTTGACGTCAGGGACCTCAACGAGCACCTCACGCATAGCGCTTGGCTCAACGTGCTTGTGCGCCTCGATGAAATCCTCGTTTGTCACGCGGAGCTGCTCGATGATCTCGGCCGGGATCTCCTCCTCGATCTTGATCTGGGGGATGACACGGCGGAGAGCGTGCATCGCTGCCTCCTTTGCAAGCAGAGCGATATCGGCACCTACGAAACCGTGTGTGGTTCTGGCATACTCCTCGAGATCCACGTCATCTGCAAGCGGCATGCCGCGTGTGTGGATCTGGAAGATCTGCAGCCTGCCCTTCGTGTCCGGGATCCCGATCTCGATCTCACGGTCGAACCGGCCGCCGCGCCTGAGTGCGGGATCGATCAGGTCAGGCAGGTTAGTTGCGGCGATCACCACCACCTGGCCGCGGGACTTCAACCCGTCCATCAGTGCGAGGAGCTGGGCAACGATCCGCCGCTCCACTTCTCCTTTTACCTCTTCACGCTTGGGTGCGATCGCATCGATCTCATCAATGAAGATGATCGAAGGCGCGTTCTCCTGTGCCTCTTCAAAGACCTCACGCAGGCGCTCCTCCGACTCGCCGTAGTACTTGCTCATGATCTCGGGGCCCGAGAGGGTGATGAAGTGCGCATCCACCTCGTTTGCCACCGCTTTTGCGATCAGTGTCTTCCCTGTGCCAGGCGGGCCGTAGAGGAGAACCCCCTTTGGAGGCTCGATCCCGAGACGCTCGAAGAGTTCGGGGTGACGCAGCGGGAGCTCGATCATCTCGCGGACGAGCTGCAGCTCGCGGTCCAGACCACCGATGTCCTCGTAGTGGATGTCGCCCGCAATCTCACGACCGCGTTTTGGTGCCTTCGCGGGCTCGTAGGGTGTCTCCTTCAGTTCGATCTCGGTGCTATCGGTGACGATGGCCACGCCCTTCGGTAATACCTTGGCGACCGCGAACGTGAGCGGGTTGCCCAGGATGTTGATCCGGATGAGCTGCCCCTCGGTGACCGGACGGCCGCGGAGGAGCCGCCCGAGGTACTGCTCGCCGCCAACCAGGCGTATGGGCTGCGTGGGCTGGATGACGACCTTCTTTGCGTATCCTGCCTCAATCTTTCTGATCCGAACCTTGTCGTCGATGCCGGCCCCGACGTTGCCGCGGGTGCTTCCATCGATACGAAGGACCGCCTTTCCCGTATCCTGGGGGAAACCTGGCCAGACCAGCGTCGCCGCTTTCTGGCGCCCCTCGATCTCGATAACATCGCCGCTGACGAGATTGAGCGCCTTCATGGCGTCAAGACTCAGCCTGGCAATTCCCCGGCCTACATCCTCGTGAGCCGCCTCTTTGACTGTAACTTCAATGGAATTATTATTGGTCATTGTAATTGACTCCTATCTCTTTGCTTACCATAGGTAAGTATTAACAAGTATATATACATTTCCATTAGGTGCCCATGTCACTGACTTCTATAATCACTTTTTCCGTGATAATGCAGTCCATCATTATATCATTTTCGTCAGCAGGGATGCACTCCACCTGCTGGCAGGAGAAGGCGATGCCGATCTTTTCTGGGTGAGGGTATCGCCGGAGGAAACGATCGTAGTAGCCTGCACCGTATCCAAGGCGGTTCCCCTTAGAATCGAAACCAAGCATCGGGACAACGACTGCCTGGATGTCTTCCGGCCTTACCGGGATCTCGTGGCCGATCGGTTCGGGGACGTTGAACGTGCTCTGGACGAGGACACCCGGATCTGGGAGGGCAGAGAGACGGAGGCTGCGGGTTTCCCTCTCTATGATAGGCACAACGACCAGGACGCCCCGGTTGTTCAGGGCCGCGATCAACCCGCGGGTCTCGACCTCCGGGGGTTTTGAGACGTAGACCATGACGGTTGTGAACCCGTCAAGAACCTCGATAAGCCTGCGCTCGATGCTGGCGCTGTATCTGGCGATCTCTGCAGGGGTGAGACGGGATCTTGCCTCCTTTGCCCTCATACGGAGTTCAGCCTTTGTAAGCCGCATTAAAGGAATGTTTGGCAGAATCAGGCCTTAAAATATGCCCCGGTGAGCGGAAAAACTGGAAGACAACTCTCATACACCGGGTTTTCGGCCTCCTGCAGCCAGGCGGTGGAGGACGTTCTGCAAAAGAAGTTTTCGAGGAGATGGAAGAGACAGGGGCGTGGGATGTTCCATCCCCCGCCCCGTCAGCCCCTCCCCCACGGGGCGATGTCCCATCGATACAGTGCCACGGACAGGATGAGCAGATCCGCGGCTCGATGTGAACACCGTGCCGGAATCCTGCTTTCAGCCCTATGCAGTTGTATCCGGGCTATCATCACTCACTGCCCGCCCCCTCGGAAGGGGGCGGGAGGAGGCCGCGCGAGCGGCCGGGTTGTGGGGGTGGTGGTCTACCTCACACGGAAAAGAGCGTCTGGTTGAGATGGAGGAGACAGGGGACGTGGATGTTCCATCCCCTCCCCCTCAGCCCTACCCCCAACTGTGGCGATTCTCCATCGATGCAGTCCAGAGGAGGTGCATCCCCTCACCCGGCTCCTGGTGAGCGACTTCCATAAAAAACCTGTTTCCTCCCCGGACAGGTGTTGTCGAAGGCACGGGTGACAGTCCGTCCGTCTACTCCCGCCCGCCTCCCCCCTCACCACAGACATCCCTGAACTGGCGTAGGGTGGTGGCAAGGATGCGTGTCTTGCCTATCATTCCGGCGATCAGGAGGGCATCCAGGATCTGTTCCGGCGAAGCACCCTCCTTCAGCGCGGCCCCCATGTGAACCTTCAGGCAACTCTCCGCACCTGCGCCTGCCGCGGCCGCAACGGCGACCAGTTCCGCGGTCTTCTGGTCGAGGGAATCAGGCCGGGAGATCCGATAATCGGCAAGAGCGGAGAGCACAAAGACCTCAGGGCGTTTGCGCAGCGCACCGAAGATGAAAGGCACAACCCCGAGCATCTCCCGGACATCCTCTGTGATCTCATCGCTGAGGTCGTCGGTCTGAGCAAGGAAATCTTCTACAAGTTTTTCGGTCTCAGGTTTCATGATGTATCCTTTCCCCTGGCTGAAAATAATTGGCACGGATGGCATCCAGCGCCAGTCTATCAGAAGTTGAAGTGCCGCCCGACAATCTTTAACGCACAGTAGTCCCCGCACATCGTGCATGCATCGGCATCGGCGGGCATCCTCTCCTGCCGGATCGCCCTGGCACGTTCGGGGTTGATCGCGACCGCAAACTGCCGCTCCCAGTCGAGGTCGCGGCGTGCATGCCCCATCTCCAGGTCGGCGTCACGCTTCTTGAGTTTAACCATATCCCCGACGTGGGCGGCGATACGTGCACTGATGACACCCTCGTAGACCTCCTCGGGTGTGGGTAGCGCCAGGTGCTCTGCGGGCGTCACATAGCAGATAAAGTCAGCACCATATGACGAGGAGAGAGCGGCACCTATGGCCGCCACACGGTCGTCATATCCAGGCGCGACATCGGTGACCAGGGGACCCAGCATATAGAACGGTTTTCGGTTCGTAACCCTCTTCTCGATTATGACGTTTGCCTCGATCTCGTCGATCGGGATATGCCCCGGGCCCTCAATGATCGACTGCACACCCGCCGCGTGCGCCTTATCGGCAAGTTCCGCGTTTATGAGCAGTTCCTGGATCTGGGCGCGATCGGTTGCGTCGTGAACCGCACCTGCCCGCATACCGTTGCCGAAAGATAGCGTGACCTCATGCTCCTTGAGGATCTCAAGAAGGTAGTCAAACTCCGCATAGAGCGGGTTCTCCTTCTCGTTGTGGAGCATCCAGGCGGTCATGAACGCCCCGCCCCGTGAGACAAGCCCGCCGTGCCGCCCCTGGTTCTGCAGGCGTTTCATCGTCTCGTAGTTGATCCCCGTATGGATCGCCATGAAGTTGGTCCCGGCCTTCGCCTGCTCCGCCGTGATCCGGAAGAGGTCATCCTCCTCCATGTTAACGACCGCCCCATACTTCCTGGCGGCCTCGATGAAAGCCTGGTAGAGCGGCACCGAGCCCACCGAGAGGCTGGTCGCCTCGATGACACGGCGCCGGATCTCCGTAAGATCCCCGCCGGTCGAGAGTTCCATCAGTGTATCGGCACCGGCGCGTTCGGCCTGCCGTGCCTTTTCCATCTCCATATCGATATCGACGATGTCCGATGACGTGCCTATACTCGCGTTGACCTTTGTGCGAAGCCCCTCGCCGATACCGCAGATCTTCACCTTCCGGTAGGGGGAGACCGGGATGACTATCTGCCCCTCGGCCACACCGCGCCTGACAAAATCTTCGGTTACACCCTCCGCTCTCGCAACGGTGCGCATCTCTTCAGTGATGACGCCGCGCCGGGCATCTTCTATGAGACCCATGAACCTATATTGGATGAAATAAGGTGATAAAGCCTTGTTTTTTTGAAATCGGGCTAAAATGGACTTGATCGCTCGGCAAGTAAACTTGATTTGAGATTATTCAGATGTTATTTCGTAGCCGGAAACCCAAGGATTACAAGAAATAAGCACCCACCCCTCTCTTGCAACGTGATCAGATGCATGTAAACTTCGGAGGATTTGTCCCCCTAAGCACCGTTGACTGGCACGGAAGGGCGGCATGCACCGTCTTCCTGAGAGGATGCCCCGCGCGCTGCTTCTACTGCCACAACATCTCCATCCAGGACGGTGAAGACCTCCGCGACGCCGACGAGATAGTCGAGATGATCCAGGGTTCACGCATGGCTGCAGGTGCCGTTGTCTTCTCCGGTGGCGAACCGACTATGCAGGGACCGGCGCTCGCCTACCTTGCCTCCGCTGCCCGCAGAATGGGTTTCTCCGTAGGGCTGCACACAAACGGGGTCTTCCCCCGCGTGATCGAGAAACTCATAGAAGAACGGCTGGTGGACATGATCGCGCTTGACATCAAGACGACGTGGGACCGCTACGACGACCTGCTGAAACTCCCCGCCGCAAATGCGGTGAGACAATCCCTCGCCGCATGCAAACGGGCAAAGGCCACAGGCAGCCTTGAGACCTGCGAGATCGTGGTCACCCTCTTCCGGGGCCACGAGGCCGAACTCCCGGAGATTGCAAAGGCTGCCGGCGACCTCGACCTTGTCCTCCAGCAGGGCGTGACCGCTGGTTTTGTCCCATTCAGCCACCAGGAACTCAAGACCCTGGCTGCGCCGCTCGGCCGGCGGTTGCGTATCCGGACACGGGAAGAGGGGGAGGTCGTCTACGACCCGTCGCGATAACCGACGTTAAGCATAATATCGTCTGGAACGCAACCGTTAAGGAGACGTTTATGGCGGTCGCGGCAACCTGCACCGCCGGGGCCCGGCAACCGGCTTCCTGCCGGCACGGCCCGCTGTTCTGGATGCATGGAGGAACCGGATGAAGGTCATTGGAATCGTTGGTATGCCCGGGAGCGGGAAGGGAGAGGTCTCAGGGATTGCCCGCGAACTCGGGATACCTGTCGTGGTCATGGGGGACGTGATACGTGAACGGGCAAGAGAAGCCGGGCTCCCCCCTACAGACGAAAACCTTGGTGCGATCTCGGCGCAGCTGCGCACCGACCTCGGCATGGATGCAATCGCCCGTCTCACAATCCCGGTCATTGAGTCACAGGGCGCTCCGGTGGTGCTGGTGGACGGTATCCGGGGTGACCGGGAGGTTGCGGTCTTCCGGGAGCATTTTCCGGATTTCACGCTCATCGCGATCGACTCGAGTTTTGAGACGCGTTACCGGCGCCTCGCGAAACGCGGCAGGCCGGATGATACCCTCACGCCGGATGAACTGCGCGCCCGTGACGAGCGGGAACTTGGCTGGGGGCTTGGTCGGGCACTTGAACTCGCGGACTATCGGATAGAAAATGAGGGTTCGCTTGAAGAGTTTACCGCAGAGGTCCGCGGCCTGCTATCCCGGCTGGCAGGGGTGGACGGATGAGTCTCATCCCGTATTTCTCCGCCTCCTCAAAAGTCTGGGAGTCATTTGACTGGATATATGGGGTCGAGGAGATCGGGTACGCCGGCTGGGAGATAGTCGCTGACGGGAACTACCGCCTGGATAACCCTGCGAATTTCACTGCTATAAAGGAATGTCTCGCGAGCACCGGGCTTCTTGTGAGCGTTCACGCTCCTTACAGTGATTTAAACCTCGCCTCGCTCAACCACCCCATCTGGCGCGAGTCCATCCGCCAGATCTGCTGCTGCATCCGCTATGCGGCTGAACTGACCGACCGGGTGACGATTCATCCCGGATATCTTTCACCCCTGGGAAAACTCGCCCCCGATATGGTCTGGAGACAGCAGAAAGCCGCGCTTGATGAGATCGGAAAAGAAGCAGAGGATTGCGGCGTCCTAGCATGCGTCGAGAACATGATCAGCATCAGAGACTTTCTCTGCCGGTACCCCGAGGAGATCCTCGGTCTTACGGAAGGTATTCCCGGGATCGGGATCACCTTCGATCTCGGGCACGCCAACACCAACGGTCTTGTGGACGCGTTCCTTGCGCATATCGGGGAGGCTGACCACCTCCACATCCACGACAACCACGGGCAGTCGGACGAACACCTGGCGCTCGGTGACGGCACCATACCCTGGCAGAAGGCTGGCCGGACCGTCGCCCGTGATTATACCGGCCCGGTCGTCATCGAGGGCCGGAATCTCGATGAGGCGAGACGAAGCCTTGCGGCATTCAGGAGATGGTTTGTATAGCCGGAGAGACGCTTCACGTCCATTTCCTGGGCACCTCTGGTGCCCTCCCCTCCCCGCAGAGGAACCCTTCCTGTATACTCATACGGCGCGGCTCCGACACACTGCTCTTTGACTGCGGCGAGGGCGCCCAGCAGCAGATGATGCGCGCCAGGACAGGTTTCACCGTTGATGCCATCTTCATCACCCACTGGCACGCCGACCACTTCCTTGGCGTATTCGGGCTCGTTGAGACGCTTGCGTTCACAGGAAGGACAGAACCTCTCCCGGTGTATGGCCCGCCAGGGGTTGGTGAGTTTGTTGACGTGGTGCAGAGGATCGGCCGCCACACCCGGAGTTTCCCGGTCACCGCCCACACCCTTGAACACGGTTCGATTGTCCCATTCAACGGCTACACCGTTAGGGCGTTTGCAACACTTCATGGAATCCCGGGGCTCGGCTATCTCCTCGAGGAGGACGAACGGCCCGGGAGGTTCAACCGCGACCGGGCGATCGAGCTCGGCGTCCCGCCCGGCCCGCTCTTCGGGCGGCTGCAGCGCGGTGAGACCGTTCGCATCGTCCGTGGCGGTGTGGAGACGGAGGTCTCGCCTGCAGAGGTTCTGGGCGAACCGCGGCCCGGGAGGAAAGTTGTCTATACCGGTGATACGCGGCCGCTCCATGAGAGTCTCGATACCGCGGCAATGCTCCGGGATGCGGATCTCCTGATCCACGACGCCACATTCGACGACCAGGAACGCGAGCGCGCCCGTGAGGTTCTGCACTCGACCGCCGGTGAGGCGGGAGAAGCGGCCGATGCCCTGGGCGCCCATATGCTCGCGCTGGTGCATATAAGTTCCAGGTATACGACAACAACAAACCATATACGCGATGCCCGGCGACAGTATAAAGGCAATGTGATCCTCCCGGCCGATCTGACGGTGCTGGAGATACCCTACAGGAGTTGATCGAGATGGATGGTGATACTGATGGAGCAGGGGCTGTTTGCCAGGAGCCGCCTGATACTTACAGGTCTAGCCGCTCTGCTTGTCAGTGCCGCTGTCTCGAGCGTAGCAGGCATATATCTTGGTTCAGTACGTGAAAACCTCCTGTTGATACCGGGACTGATGGTGCTCCTGCCCTCGATCATCCATATCCGCGGGAGCATCGCCGGCGTTCTTGCCTCCCGCCTCTCATCTGCGATGCACCTCGGGGAGTTCTCCGTCGATTTTGGGGAGGGGAGCGTTCTCGGGGACAACATCCGTGTCTCCTTTGTGGTGACAATCCTGATAGCATTCGTCCTCGGCATCTTTGCCTATGTGGCGAGCCGGATCTTTGGGTATCCGGTGATCGGCGTCACAGACCTTGTACTGATCTCGGTTGTTACCGGCATACTTGCCGGGACGGTGGTGACCGGGATCACCCTGCTCATCGCCCTTGCAAGTTACCGCTACGGCCTTGACCTGGACATGATCGCCGCACCGACCGTCACCACCTTTGGGGATATCATAACCCTTCCCATCCTGATGATCTCGGCGGCCTTTGTCATGCTCCTTGACCCCCTGGCACGCCTGATTCTCGGTGGTGTAGCGGTTGGTCTCACGGTCGCTGCCATAATCTACACTCTGCACCGGCCGGAAGGGATCGGGCCGATTGTCCGGGAAAATATCGGGCTGCTCATACCGCTGAGCGTCATCGGCACATTGGCGGGGCTGACCTACTCCTCCAGCCTCGATATACTGGTGACAACTGCAGCCTTCCTCATCCTTATACCGCCATTCACCGGCATTCTCGGGTCGATCGGTGGCATCCTTGGATCACGCCTCTCGACCGGGATGCACACCGGTGAGATCAACCCAACGTTTATACCCGAAGGCAACGTTGCCCATCATTTTATTATTTCCTATCTCTATACTTTGATATTGCTTCCACTGCTGGCGCTCATAGCGCATGGCGCAGCGGTGCTTATGGGGTCAAATAGCCCCGGTCCAGTAATGCTGGTAATCATCAGCCTTGCGGCGGGTCTGATCGTCATGACACTGGTGATCGGCGTGGCGTACATCACCGCGAGTCTTTCATTCCGTTACGGTCTCGATCCCGACAACTTCGGGATTCCTGTCATCACGAGTCTGATTGACCTGATAGGTGCAGCCGCACTGGTGGCAATGATTGACCTGCTGCTGTAGTCAAAAAAAAGAATCCAATTTAACAGACCATGACTGACGTTGAATATCAGCCGGTTAGTTTCAAAGAAGTCCTGATCGAGATGAAGGACATCTCTGAGTTGATGGTTGACCTGGCTTACTCCGCGATCCTATTCGAGAGTAAAGAGATTGCGCTCGAGGTGATCAATCTTGAGGAGAGGATGAATGGCCTTGTCTATCAGGCCAGGATCCAGAGTGTCCTCGGCGCAAGAAGGCTTGAAGAGGCCGAGGCTATGAGTGGTATGCTCCAGGTGGTCGAAGCCGCAGAGAGGATCGCTAACTCGGCCTCGGATATGGCAAAACTCATCTTAAAGGATATCAAGTTCCCTGCAGAACTCAAGCGCGCCATGCCGGCGGCGGAGGAGATCGTCACCAGGCTCATTGTCAGCCAGGGGAGCGACCTTGCCGGCCGGACGCTCGGCGACCTCAAGGTCCAGAGCACGACCGGGATGCAGGTGATCGCCATCCGGCGTGGAAAAGGCTGGATCTACGATCCAGACAAGAACACACGAGTTGAGGCAGGCGATATCCTGATAGCACGCGGCCCTGAGGCCGGGAAGGAGATTCTTGCCCGGATGGCCGGGATGGTGGAGTGTCCCGGAAAAGAGCCGTCGAGCATTGGTGAGGTCGACGACCTCGATCGCGCGGTTCAACTGATCATCGAGATGAAGAACCTCTCGGAACTCTCTGTCGGACTGGCCTACACCTCCCTTCTATTCAACAACAAGGAGGTGGCGCACGAGGTGGTCTCCCTGGATTCAAGGCTCGATGATATGCGCTACGACCTGGACCTCTGGATTCTCGAGGCTGCACGAAAGATCGATGACGTGCGCCACCTGCGCGGCCTTCTCTACATGTCAGCGTTTACGCAGGCGATCAGCGATGCAGCCCATTCGATAGTGGATGTGCTGCTTCGCGATATCGAGATCCCGCCGCTCTTCAAGAGGATCGTCCGGGAATCCGATGAGATCATCACGCGGATGCGCGTGGAGCCGTCGTCGCCGCTTGTGGGCAGGACTCTAAAGGAGGCATCGCTCGGGACGGTGACCGGGATGGTTGTGCTCGCCATCAAGCGCGGTGATCACTGGGTATACCGCCCGGGAAAGAGTGTTCGGCTGGAGAGCGGGGATATTATCATTGCGAAGGGCAGGCGGGATGGTGAGTGCCGGTTGTATGAACTTACCGGGCACACCGATGATGTGTCCGGGGATTGATGTGGAGAACTGACCATGCAAAATACCGATGATACAATTGTTTATCGCCTTGGAGCAACCTGTGGCCTTGATGAGGTGGAGGAGGGAAAGATCTACCTCGGGTGGGTACAGGGGTTTGCCCCTTTCGGCGTCTTTGTCCAGTTAAATGACAGGGTCAAAGGTCTTGTTCATAAGACCAACGTGAAGATGAAGCATACCGAGCGCGACCCCATCATAGTTCATGTCCTTCAGGTCAGGAGCAATGGCAACATCGACCTTGAGGAGGTCACGCCGATCGTCTACCAGACGGAGAATGTGATCAAGAAGATGCCCTCTGTGCTCCTTGGCGATATCGGGAAGAGGGTCGGAAAAACGGTGATGATCAAGGGGGAGGTTGCCCAGATCAAGCAGACCTCAGGCCCGACTATCTTCACGATTGTGGATGAGTCCGGCACGGCGAACGCAGCGGCTTTCATCGAGGCCGGAGTCCGTGCCTATCCTGAGATCGAACTCGGGGACATTGTTGCAGTCACCGGCGAGGTGATGCAGCGCAACAACCAGCTCCAGATCGAGGTCGAGTCCATGATCGTCCTGATGCCTGAGGAGGCGGCAGTGGTCAGGGAGCGGATCGAGGCAGCACTTGATAAACGTGCGGAGCCCCGGGAGATCCAGTTCCTGGTTGAGAGCGAGGTTCTTGAGGCCCTGAGGCCGCAGATGCGCAAAGTGGCAAAGGAGATCCGCAAAGCGGTCTTCTCGTCGCGTCCGATCGTCCTGCGGCACCACGCAGATGCGGACGGTATATGCGCCGCCGTCGCCATTGAGCAGGCGGTGACCGCACTGCTCCGGGAGAGCGGCGCTGATTTTGATGCTGAGTATTTCCTCTTCAAACGTGCACCCTCGAAAGCTCCGTTCTATGAGATCGAGGACATCACGCGGGATCTCGACTTTGCCCTCAAAGACAGCGTCCGCTACGGTCAGAAGATGCCGCTGATCCTTCTGATGGACAACGGTTCAACCGAGGAGGATATGCCGTCGCTGAAGATGACAAGGATCTACGATCTCCCGGTGATGGTCGTGGATCACCACCACCCCGATGAGGTCGTGGACGACTACCTGATAGCGCACGTCAACCCCTACCATGTTGGCGGGGATTACGGGATCACGGCAGGGATGCTGGGGACGGAGATCGCACGTATGGTCAACCCGGCGATTGAGAGCCAGATCCGGCACCTGCCGGCGGTTGCGGGAGTCGGCGACCGGAGCGAGGCTCCGGAGCGCGCGCGATACCTTGCGGTTGCTGCGCCGGAATATTCGGAGGACGATTGCCGGGATATTGCGCTCGCTCTCGACTACGAGCAGTTCTGGCTCAGGTTTGGTGATGGCAGGGAGATCATCAAAGATATCCTGAACCTCTCGGGCAACCCTGAGCGCCACGAACGACTCGTTGATCTCCTGGTCGAGGAGGCGAACCGCGCGATTGAGGAGCAGGTGGAGGCCATCATGCCGCACGTCGAGAGACGGGTGCTCGAGAACGGTGCCCGCCTCTTCATGCTCGACGTGGAACTTTTCGCTCACCGGTTCACCTTCCCGCCGCCCGGAAAGACCTCCGGTGAGGTGCACGACCGGCTGGTCCGGGCGCACCCCGGCGAACCGATCGTCACGATAGGCTACGGCCCGGACTTTGCTGTCCTGCGTTCACGTGGTGTTATGATGAACATCCCGCAGATGGTGCGTGAACTCAGGAACGAGATCACCGGTGCCGGTGTGAGCGGAGGGGGTCACCTTGTTGTCGGGAGCATCAAGTTTGTTGAGGGAATGCGCGATGTTGTGCTTGAGAACCTGATCAAAAAGATCGGTAAAGCGCCAATCTGATCACCCTTCTTTCCTGTTGTTTCTGCGGTGTTGGGGGGCACACCCCTGAAAACCGATGCCGCGTTGCTCAGGTGGTCTTTTGCCTGACTCCTGTTTTGTGGCAGGGCGCACCTCAAAGGTGTAAAACACCTCTCAGCGCCACAATGAGACCCGTGCTCCAGGAGAGGTGGTCTCGTTAGTGCTCAACCTGATGCAGATTATGTGTAACCGTTGCTGCTCCCCACCCGCTCCACGGGGAGCGTTGAACCGCCAGGGGTAGAACACGGTCGAGGAAGGGCATGCAGCAGGAGGTACAAAGAGATAGAAGTGGGGTGGTCGCCTCCCGCATAGAAAGAATAGAAAGACGTTCGACAGATAGTATATGCGGAGACGGGGAGTGGAAACGACCCGTCTCCCCTCCGCGTAATCTTCACCCCTGCGGCCGAATCTTCGCCGATACACTTTGTCCGGGAGGCATTTTCTCCGGCATCACGTTGAACCCTCAGTAAAAACCATCACATTTCCGTCCCTGAGCACGGCCTCTGGCAGCCATCACCACCCCATGCCCGGCTGGAGAGGATGGGGGTCTACGAGAGGCGCTACCATGTCCCAAAATCCAGGATCCCCGATCTCTTCTGCGTATGCAGCGTTGATGCTCAATCATATATGGCACTGATAAGAAACAATATAGACGTGAAATCAGCGATACTGGGCGGCGGCCTTACCGGTATGACCCTGGCGCGTCTGCTCCACGAACGGGGCGGCAGGGTCATCGTTCTTGAGGGAAACGATAAGGTTGGCGGGCTTTGCCGCTCAAGGACAGAGGCGGGGTTCACGTTCGATATCGGGGGATCACACATAATCTTCTCCCGCGAC
>ERZ795047.1124-NODE-1124-length-29571-cov-9.463274_pt1 | contig 29571 bp, 27 predicted proteins | sample MGYA00375131_ERZ795047 | MGnify/ENA primary metagenome ERZ795047 (study PRJEB30176, sample SAMN05720228) | activated sludge metagenome | isolation source: Anaerobic digester | place: Japan | collected 2015-05-20 ...
AAAAACACCTCATTTTATTACAACACGCTCGCCAAGAGCCTTTGACAGTTTGTTTTTTATGCCATTCAGTCGAGCAAACTCCTGCATTGCTTCGGCAGAAGCATCGGTTTTCAAGCGTTCGCGCGCATTTTTGAGTTGATCTAACACAATGCTGTTTTTCAATTCCAAAATCACACGAGGCACCGCTCTCCCCAGCCACTCTCCAAATTCTTTGCGTTTTTGTAATTCCCGATTTCCCTCATCATTCAAATGTTTCAGGAAAATTTTGCTTTCCGAATATTTATCAGTTGCCAATTCGGCTGCCAAAGCACTAACATTGCAATTCGGATAATTGATAAAAAACGTGGAACTGACAAAATTTTCTTCGTCAATATGCTGACGCAGTTCGTTCATCATGGCAGCATGTAGCGGATTTTGAAACTCAATTTGGTCAGAATCAAGTTCTGCCAATATGTATTCACCCACTTTTACACAGCGACTTTGTTCGTCATCATTTTTTTCGTACAAAATAATCTCAGCATAGCGAACAACAAAATACAAAATATTTTTTTCCTCTGCATCGTATTTAGTCGCAATTTGTTGCTCTATTTCGACAGCGGAAGTTGGAGAAGTTTCTGCACTTGCCTCTTCATTAGGAATAACGGAGTCGGTTTGTGGTGTTGGTTCTTTTCGGTAGCTTTCTTTGAGTTTTGCGCGCCGTAGTTTGTTGATAGTGTTATAAAAAATTTTCTCTTCCATATCGAGCAATTCGGCACACTCTTTTACATATACGGAGCGAATAATAGTGTCTGAAATTAGCGAAACGCTTTTGGCTAAATCACCGATTAATGACGCTTTTTTTATCGGGTCTTTGCCTGCCTCTTCGAGCAAAAGATTGGCTTTGAAATGAATAAAATCGACTTGATTGTTGGAAATAAAATCGATAAAATCGGAAGCATTGTGCGCTTGAGCATAACTATCGGGGTCTTGACCGTCGGGCAACAAAAGCACTTTAACATTCATGCCCTCTTCGAGCAGCAAATCAATACCGCGTATAGAAGCTTGAATGCCGGCTGCATCGCCATCGTAAATAACCGTAACATTGGGGGTGAAACGCCGAATTAGTCGAATTTGTGGCGAAGTAAGCGATGTTCCCGACGATGCCACCACATTTTCAATTCCCGATTGATGCATCGAAATAACATCCGTGTAACCTTCAACCAAAATGCACCTATCCTGCCTAACTATCGACTGCTTGGCAAAATACAAACCATAAAGTTCGTTACTTTTGTGATAAATGGACGATTCGGGCGAATTGAGATATTTGGCTGCCTTTTCGTCTTTTTTCAAAATGCGACCGCCAAAAGCCACCACTTTGCCCGACAATGAATGAACGGGAAACATAACGCGCCCTCTGAACCTGTCGAACAACGAATTGTCAGCCTCACGACGGATTGACAATCCCAACTTTTCCAATAAATCGGGATTATACCCGCTTGCTGTCGCCTCTTTCGAAAAGGCGTTAAACTCGTCGAGACTATAGCCTAATTGAAATTTTTTGACGGTTTCATCCGTAAATCCGCGCTCTCGAAAATAGCTCATGCCTACAGCTTCACCTTCGGGCGTATTGTTCAAATTGTTGATGAAATATTTTGCTGCATAATCGTTTATTGCAAACAAACTTTCACGCTCCGACTGCGCCAATTTTTCTTCATCGGTCTGCTCCCTCTCCACTATCTCGATGTGGTATTTTTTTGCCAGATAGCGCAAAGCTTCTACATACGAAAGTTGCTCGTGCTCCATAACAAAATGTACGGCGCTGCCACCTTTCCCGCAACCGAAACATTTAAAAATGCCTTTTGCAGGCGACACCGTAAACGATGGCGTTTTTTCGTTATGAAACGGACACAAACCAAGGTAATTAACGCCACGCTTTTTTAGCGTAACGAAATCGGACACTACATCCACAATTTGGGCAGCATCCATAATTTTTGCTATGGTTTGTTGGTCTATCATTTACGGTTACGAAAATAGTTTAATTATTTTGTTTTTACAAATCTTGCAAAAGTTTTTTTGCCGTTATTTCATTACAAACTACAAAATCAGTTGCCGAAAAAAGCCGACAACTGATTTTTGATTATTCAATAGAAAATTAAGCGATTATTGCTTATCCTTCTTTTCTTTTTTCTCTGCGGCTTTTGCTGCGGCAGCCGGTTTAGCTATCGCTTCACGCATTTGCGTGTCCGCTTCGATGTTTTTCATTTTGTAATAATCCATAATGCCTAAATTGCCGCTGCGGAAAGCTTCTGCCATTGCAAGCGGAACTTCAGCCTCAGCCTCTATAACTTTAGCACGAGCCTCTTGCGCTTTCGCTCTCATTTCTTGTTCTTCGGCTACAGCCATAGCACGACGACTTTCGGCGCGCGCTTGAGCAATATTTTTATCAGCTTCGGCTTGGTCCATTTGAAGAGTGGCACCAATATTTTTACCTACATCTACATCTGCAATATCGATAGACAGAATTTCGAAAGCCGTACCCGCATCCAAACCTTTATTCAAAACCAATTTTGAAATGGAATCGGGATGTTCAAGTACTTGTTTGTGAGTTTCACTCGAACCGATAGACGAAACAATGCCTTCGCCGACACGGGCTAAAACCGTCTCTTCTCCTGCGCCACCAACCAATTGTTTAATGTTGGCACGCACCGTTACGCGAGCTTTCACCAACAGTTGAATACCGTCTTTAGCTACCGACGAAACGATAGGCGTATCAATCACTTTCGGATTTACCGACATTTGTACGGCTTCGTCCACATCACGACCCGCCAAATCGATAGCTGTAGCCATTTGAAAAGACAAATCAATATTCGCCTTGCTGGACGACACCAAAGCATGAACAACACGTACCACATTTCCGCCCGCCAAATAGTGAGCTTCAAGGTCATCGCGACGAATTGACTTCAAACCGGCTTTGTGCGCCTCTATCATGGCATTAACAATAATGGTTGGCGGCACTTTTCGGATACGCATCAAAAAGAGCTGTATTAGCGAAATATCTACTCCCGAAACTTTTGCCGAAAGCCAAAGGAAAAACGGCACGTAATAAAAAAACAGAATGACCAGTGCGACAAGCACAATCACCCCAGCAATTGATAAAATTGTCATAAGCAAAAAAATTAATTGATGAATATTTTAATTTAAAACGATTTTTACTATAATTTCGCTCTTGTTTACTTCCACAACTTCCACCGTAGAAGCAGGGTCGATAAAACCGCTATCGGATTTGGCTTCAAAAGTTTGCGTTCCAAAACGCACATTGCCGATAGGCGCCAAACGTGATACGCTAACACCGCGGTCGCCTACTTTTATCGCATCCGAAACAGACGGCACAGTAGCGTCAATTTCACTTTTAAGGGACATTTTTTCCAACATACGCGACCGAATGAAGCCCCAAATGGCAAACCCCATAGCAACCACTCCGCCGACCAGCGCAATTACTCCGCCGACTGTTCCCAGCGTACTAAAAGCGTACCAAACAGATGCTCCCACAAACACCGTTCCGATTATCACGCCAAACGAAACTCCCGGCAAAAAGAAAATTTCCAGCAGGAAAAACACAATGCCCAAGAGCATAAACACAACTACAAAAAGAATATCCATAATTTTAAGGTTTTAAGGCGGCATTTTCCAATAAACGCGCTTGACGTTCGTAATCAGCCATTTGTTTTTTTAAATTTAACAACATGTGTTCTAACGATAAAATTTCGTTTGCCAAAGCGTCCCTTTTCAACACATTTTCTTCTATTTCCCACACATCTCGCTTGGCATCCAGCGTAAACTCTTTTTGAACCAACAGCGCACGTAAATTTAATGCTTGAATATAATTTTTGCACGCTTCGCGACTTTTAAAATCGAGCGTGTCGGAATACACTACCGCATCGTTCACCACAAACGAAACAACCTCCAAAGGTCGCTGTGATGTATCTGAGTCTTCTTCCACTTTATAATCGGCAGTAGAAGATGCTTTTCGATAACGCCACATACGCGAAGCATCGCGCACATAATCTTCGTCTTTATCGCGCAAAATCAGACGCTCGGAATTGGGAACAAATTGATAAATTATCACTGTATCCTCTTTTTGGTAACGGTCGGTAACAAACCAGCCAACATTGGACATTTCATCGATAATAAGACAGTAATCGTTGAACGGGGAATTAAACGGCATCCCTACATTTTGGGGTGGCAAATAATCGTTGGTAGAAGTATTGAAGCGCGACATGAAAATATCGTAACCGCCAAGCGATTCATGCCCTTCAGACGCAAAATAAATGGTGATGCCGTCTGCCAAAACAAACGGATAATTTTCATTTTTATCGGTATTGATATTAGCCGACAACGGCACTGATTTATTCCAACCGTCGAGCAGTCGGTACGAAATGTACAAATCAGTACTTTTGCCGTTTTGTTCGGCGTAAATAATGCGATCTTTGCGTCCCGAAACAAATCCGTACCATTTCTTTCCTCTTGTCGTTTGGAATATTTCCGAAAAAGTTCCGATTTGCCCTAAATCCTTATTCAAATGACGGCGAAAATAGCTCAAAATTTCGTTTTTTGGCATCACGGCACTATCCAATACTGCTATATCTTCCACACGTTCTATCATTTTTGCACCTATTTGCGCTTTATCGCGCAATATTTCAACGTCGCTGCTGTCACTCGGCGAAAATTCAAGATAAGCATCGTACGCCTCTACTGCTTTTGCAAACTTATAATCATAAAAATAAATCTCCCCAAGGAAACGGTTGGCTTTTTCCTGCTTTTTTTCTGCTGCTTTCACAAAATAAGGCTCCGCTTCAAGCGGTCGCTGCAGCTCATAAAGGCATCGGGCTGCTTTGAAATTAAGCAATCCATCGGCAGGCTTCTTTTTAAGCAATGTTTGGTAAACCGTCAAAGCCTGCTCGTATTTCCCGTTGTTGAAAAAAGTTTCGCCATCGGTAATTTTCTGAGCAGCAACCATTTGAAACGACCACCAGCACACTATGACTACAAAAAAATATTTCATCCGTTGGGGTATTGCTTGTAACTAACAAAGATACAAAGGATTATTTGCATTTCCATAAAAACGCAAAACTTTTAAAATAAATTCCTAATTTTTGAGTTTGGCACAACTTTTGCATAAAATATAATAGCTTCATTTTACGATGAAAGTTGTTTTGGTTAAAAATTTTGGTTAAAATAAACCAGCCGTGAGGTTGGTTTATTTTTTTAAGGTTACTACACGTTCGCCTCGCACATTTTCCGCTATCAAAACCTTCACATAATGGTCGGGCAACAATGCTTCCACCTCTTGCGCCCACTCCATAAAACACAAATTTTTGCTGTACAAATAGTCGTTGAGACCAAAGTCGATAGCCTCTTGGGGCGATTTTATCCGATAAAAATCAAAGTGATAAATGGGACTACCTTCTCCTGAAGTATATTCGTTGATAATGGCAAAAGTGGGCGAATTGACTACATCGCGTACACCTAATTCTTCGCAAATAGCTTTGATGAAAGTTGTTTTGCCGGCACCCATCACACCTTCGAACGAAAAAAGCGTATCGTTGCCCATATTCTGCACAAACCACTTAGCAGCTTCGGGCAACTGTTTTAATGATTTAATCGTAAATTCCATATCGCTATTTAATTAGCCCAAATGTGCCGTTTTTTCGTTCATTTTCACAAATTTACTTTATTCCTCGCTTGCCGGCGGCATCACAATACACAAAATAATGTACAAAATAATCCCCGGAAATCCTACCGAACAAAAAGAGAGAATTGCATAAACTACACGCACCAAAGTAACGTCCCAACCGAAATATTCGGCAATACCGGCACATACGCCGGACACCATTTTGTTGCTCGATTTTGTTAATTTTTTGTCTGTGTTTTCCATTCTGATAGTGTTTATTAATTTAGAATTATCCCACACTCACGCCGTTTTTTACGGTTTTGTTTGGCGAAACAAGTACAAAATTACCATCAGCATCGACAGCTGAAAGAATCATGCCTTCGCTATCAATTCCTTTGAGCTTGCGAGCAGGGAAATTAGCAATAAAACACACCTGCATACCCACCAATTTTTCCGGTTCGGGATAGCTTTGTGCAATGCCCGAAAGTATGGTGCGTCCGCCCATTCCATCGTCAAGTTTGAATTGCAATAACTTATCGGTTTTAGGCACTTTGGTACATTCCAACACGGTAGCCACACGAATATCCATTTTGTCAAAATCTTCAATCGTTGTGGCTGCTTTTATAGCTGTCGGCTTAAAAACGTCCAATTCGTTGGTTTTTTTGGTAGCCAACAATTTTTGCCTTTGCGCCTCAACATCTGCATCTTCAATTTTTTCAAACAAAAGTTCTACCTTACCTAATTTTGCACCAACTTTCAACAAATCAAATCTGCCTAAATCGTTCCAACTGAATGTTTCAAGATTTAACATAGAGCGCAATTTTGCCGATGAGAAAGGCAAAAACGGCTCAAAAGCAATGGCTAAATTGGCAGCAATTTGCAAACCGATATGCAAAATGGTACCCGTGCGCACCATATCAGTTTTTGCAACTTTCCACGCTTCCGTATCTGCCAAATATTTATTGCCGATACGCGCCAAGTTCATAGCCTCTTTTTGCGCATCACGGAATTTAAAGTTATCCAACAGTTGCTCCAACTGCGTTTTTACATCACCAAATTCTTTAAGTGTTGCGCGGTCGTAATCGGTAAGTTCATCTAAAGCCGGAACTATACCGTCGAAATATTTCTGAACCAAAACCAACGCACGGTTGATAAAGTTGCCGTAAATAGCCACCAATTCGCTATTGTTGCGCATTTGGAAATCTTTCCATGTAAAGTCGTTGTCTTTTGTTTCGGGTGCATTGGCTGTAAGCACATAGCGCAATACATCCTGTTTCCCTGGAAAATCAACTAAATATTCGTTTAGCCATACCGCCCAATTGCGAGACGTAGAAATTTTATCGCCTTCAAGATTTAAAAATTCGTTGCTCGGTACATTGTCGGGCAAAACGAAACTACCTTCGGCTTTGAGCATCGCCGGAAACACAATACAGTGAAATACAATATTATCCTTGCCGATGAAATGAACAATTCGCGTAGAATCGTCCTTCCACCAAGTTTCCCATTTTCCTAATTCGGGATTGGCATCGCATAATTCTTTGGTGTTGCTGATATAGCCAATCGGCGCATCGAACCAAACATAAAGCACTTTACCTTCGGTATTCGGTATCGGCAGGGGAATGCCCCAATCCAAGTCGCGGCTCACGGCACGCGGCAACAAACCAAGGTCGAGCCAGCTTTTACACTGACCATAGACATTTGGACGCCACTCTTTATGCTCTTCCAAAATCCATTGACGCAACCACGCTTCATGTTTATCGAGCGGCAAGTACCAATGTTTTGTTTCACGCAAAACGGGTTTGCTGCCGCTAATTGCCGATTTTGGATTTATCAGTTCCATCGGCGAAAGCGAAGTTCCACACTTTTCGCACTGGTCGCCATAAGCATTTTCGTTGTGACAATGCGGACATTCGCCCGTAATATAGCGGTCTGCCAAAAATTGGCACGCTTCTTCGTCGTAATATTGTTCTGACGTTTGTTCAATAAATTCGCCTTTATCGTAAAGAGTTTTGAAAAAATTAGAAGCCATATCGTGGTGTGTTTTCGACGAAGTACGCGAATAAACATCGAACGAAATGCCAAATTCTTCAAACGATTTTTTAATAAGTTTGTGATAATAATCTACTACAGCTTGCGGCGTGGTACCCTCTTTTTTGGCACGAATGGTAATAGGCACACCATGTTCATCGCTACCTCCAATGAACAATACATCTTCACCTTTTAAACGAAGATAACGCGCATAAATGTCGGCAGGTACATAAACACCGGCTAAGTGCCCGATATGTACAGGTCCGTTAGCATAGGGTAGCGCAGAAGTAATGAGAGTACGTTTAAATTTTGTCATATTTGTTGTTTTTATGAATTTTATAAGATTAACTTGCAAAGTTAATGATTTTTCATTTGCTATAAAATAGTTGAAACAGATAAATAAGTTTTTGTTTCTTTTGAAAAAAACCTACCTTTGCAATGAAATATCTAAATATGAAGCTATGAACAAACGCATTAAGAGTTTTGTTTGCGCCTTTAAAGGCATTTGGAAAGTGATTTCGCGCGAAACTAACATGAAAATTGACTTGCTCATTGCCGGCATAGTCATTGCTGTAGGATTTGTACTCCCACTATCATCTACCGAATGGTTGTTCATCATCTTTGCCATAGGCATGGTTTTGTCGGCGGAAGTGTTTAACACAGCTATTGAGTACACTTGTAACATGATAGAACGTCGCTACAATAAAAACATTGGCATCATCAAAGATATTTCAGCCGGAGCGGTGCTGATATGCGCCATTACTGCTGCCGTTATAGGCATTATGATTTTTCTTCCGCATTTTATCAATCTCTTTTTCGCCAACGAAGCATTTTAAAAAATTATGACTCTCAAAAATGTTTGGCACTATTTTTTAGACTTGTTCTATCCGAATCTTTGCTGTATATGCAATGAAAATCTCATGTCCGGCGAAGAAGTTGTTTGTCTCAAGTGCGTCAACGACATTCCGCGCACCAATTTCCACAAACAGAAGGATAATGAAATAGAAAAACGCTTTTGGGGTAAAGTGCAAATAGAGAGAGGAACAGCATTTTATTTTTTCAAAAAAGGCTCTAAATACCAAAAAATATTACACCTGCTGAAATATAAAAACGGCAAAGAAATCGGATTTGTTTTTGGTAAATATGCCGCTGCAGAACTGAGCGAATCGGCTGATTTCAGCCATTTTGACTATTTGGTACCGGTACCGCTGCATCCTTCGAAATTCCAAAAACGCGGCTACAACCAAAGTGAACAAATTGCCCTTGGACTTTCCGAAGTTTTAAACATTCCGTTGGAAACAAAAAATCTCTTTCGCGCTATTGCCAATCCCACACAAACAAAAAAATCGGTTTACGAACGCTTTGAAAACACCGACGGTATTTTTAAAATCCACGACAAAAACGTTTTTGCCGGAAAACATGTGCTGTTGGTGGACGATGTATTGACAACCGGCTCTACCTTGATTGCTTGTGCCAAAGCCATTTTGGAATCGCCCGATGCAAAAGTTTCTATTTTCACTTTAGCCGTTGCCTGACATGACTATTACGCTTATCTTTTTTACCGTCATTTATTGTATTATCATCGCTATTTTCATAGTCGGTTGGTACGCAATTCCCATATACAAACGCCCTGCTAAATCCAATCATTTACCGGCACTTTCCGTTATTATTTGTTGCCGCAACGAAGCCGAAAATTTGCCTGCGCTCATTGCTTCGCTGAAAGCGCAAAGTTTCCAAAATTTTGAAGTGATTTTCGCCAACGACCATTCTACGGATAACAGCATGGAAATTCTGGAAAATTTCCGACAAATTCAACCTAATGTACACATTGTAAATTGCGTTGGAACAGGCAAAAAAAACGCACAGCGCGAAGCAATTGCCGTGGCAACAAATTCCATCGTTTTTTGCTGCGATGCCGATTGTATTTTACCGAAACAGTTGTTGGAAACAGTAGCCGCTTACCACAATGAACATCGTCCCGATTTGCTTATCGGCGGTGTAAAATATGAACAAAAAAATAGTTTTCATGCGATACAAGCCTGCGAATTTGGCAGTTTAGTGGCTTCTGCCGCCGGCTCGTGCGGCACTAAAATGCCCATTTTGTGTAACGGTGCCAATCTTTCATTCCCTGTGGAGATATGGCGAAAATACGCACAAAATCTTCATTTGGAAGCAACTTCGGGAGACGATATGTTTTTGTTACAGAACATCAAACGCAACAATGGAAAAATCGCCTTTTTAAAAACAGAAGATACTTTTGTAACTACTCAACCAACGAAAAATTTATCCGATTTTTTCAACCAACGAAAACGATGGAGCGCAAAAACCACGCTGTACGACGATTGGCAGAGCATTTTTGTAGCAATAACGGTATTTGGCTGGTGTCTGGTTTGGTTATGTGCGGTAATTATGGCTATTTTCAGCGATAAATTCGGGCTTTTAGTTGCTATTTGTTGGGGTATCAAACTTCTCTTTGACTCAGCCCTTCTTGTGCCTTTTTTTCTTTTTTCAGGTCAAAAACAAATTCTGCCCTACATTATCCCTACAGCGTTAATATATCCACCGTATATCGTTTATACCGCATTGTCAAGTCTTTTTTCTTCTTTCGTTTGGAAAGGCAAAATTACTAAAAGATAGGTTAGATAAACAATCCTTGAAAATACATCCACACCACGTAGCGCACAAATTTTCCAACTAGCATCGAAACTGCTACAATCCAAAATCTACATCTCAAAAATCCGGATGCAACTGCTATAATATCGCCCACACCGGGCAAAAAAGAAAAAAATGCAAACCAATCGCCATATTTATGGAAATCATCGTTGAATTTGTCCATTTTTTCTTTTTTTATTCGAAACCATTTCTCTATCCATTCAAGTTTGCCTAAACTCCCCAGCCAATAGCACGTAAGTCCTCCCAGCCAGTTTCCGGCAGTAGCGACCAACACACATATCCAAGGATCTAATCCGCCTAATACCAATGCCGTAAAAACCAATTCGGAAGAAAAAGGAACTACGGTTGCCGCCAAAAAAGAGGCAATGAACAATCCCAAATACCCGTACGCCACTAAATCCATTAGGAAAAATTAAAAGCCTATCAGCAATAATACTCTATAAGCAAGGCAACAAACCATCAGACAAACAAAAACAATATCGCCAAATCGCTTTTGCTGATGCGAAAAAAACAAGCTGATTTGTAAAATCGCCAGCAAAACAGGAATAGGCAGAAAGTCTAAAAAGTTATCGAAAAAGAAAAAACAGATGGCTACCGATACTATCAAAAGCAACGATACAAGAAAAAAATAGAAGCGCATCAACGCCTTGGCTGTCTGAATGTAAATAAAATTGTAAAGTGCCATAACAATGAGCATCAAAACAAAGCCGGCAAAAAACAGAATAGTAGAAAACGACCATTCAAACAATGCTACAAAACGTTCCCACTGAATTTCGTATGAGCAATAATAATTCCATATTTTTTCGAGCAGTGGCAAACTGTCAGTAAGATAAAACAGAGAAAAAATCACAAATGCAGAAAGTACCACAGCAAAAAGCCCTGCTATAGCCGATTTTAGCGAAATCATATTGTAAAAAACCATAACGAGCAATACCGTAAGGCACATCAAAAACAAAAACGGAGCAAAACATGCACCCAACAAATTCAAACTGATAATTTTGAACACAGCATCAGGAACATTATGTTCTTCGCCTATCTGAATAAAATAAGGTAGCGAGAGCACAAATAGCAAAATTGAAACAGTAGCGGAAGAAAAACAATGCAATTGCGGCACAGATGCCAATACTGCTCCTCCTATAAAAAACAAAAGCGTGGGGTGAATTGGTAAAAAGTTTCGTTTGTCGGCAATGTGAACAAGCACATACAGCATAATCCCAACAGCCACAAACTGTAGTATGCGAGCAACGACCGTCGAAACTGTAAATAAGGGAATGAGATGAAAGAGGGAGACAGTGCAAGAGCCGGACAGATTTTTGTAACCGGTAATTTCAGGCAAAAACCATATAATACCAAACACTATTGCCGACAACAGTAATTGCCAATAGGTTAAAGTCGCTATTTTCTTTACAATTGCCAAAACTTTTTAGTCTGAAAGTCGTGCAATAATCGTTTCGTTACCCTTAGTCCTTTCGCCCATCGTTACAAAAATTTCGCTATCCATCGGCAGAAAAATATCGACACGCGACCCGAATTTGATAAATCCCAAATGCTCGTTCAAATGGCATTCGCGATTGACAGCAGCATAAGTAACTATACGGCGGGCTAAAGCACCCGCTATTTGGCGCACCAAAATTTTATGTTTTTTCGATACAGACTCAATAACCACCGAAGTCCTTTCATTCTCGTGACTTGATTTCGGTAAATAAGCCGCCCTATGTACGCCATCGTGATGCTTTATGTACTTTACTGTTCCAAAAATAGGGTACCAGTTGGCATGTACGCTAAAAACCGACATAAAAATGGAAATTTGGATGCGTTTTTCGCCACCAAAATATTCAAATTCTTCGGTAGGCTCTATCACAACAATGCGACCATCGGCAGGAGCTAGTACCAAATTATTGTCGTCAATGTAAACATTACGTGTCGGATTTCGGAAAAAAAACAAAAAAAACGAAAACGCCGTAACGGATATTAGCAACTGAATGAAGACCACAATTTTTGCAGGCGACTGCAAATAAACAAGAATATTCAACACTACCAACAACGTTAACAGCGAAAACAAAATGGCATAACCTTCTTTGTGTACTTTAATGTAGGGTTTAAAACGTCTCCTTTTCATCTTAAAATCAATTTAGCAAATAAGCAAAAACAAATAAATGAATGGTGCGCTCAACAGCAGACTATCGAAGCGGTCGAGCATACCGCCATGACCGGGAATAATATTACCGGAATCCTTTACGCCGAGAGTCCGTTTTAATAAACTTTCCAACAAATCGCCCAATGTACCGAAAACAACTACGATTTCAGCAAATATCAGCCAAAACCACAACGGAAGATTTGATGAACCAAAACGGTAAAATAAATATCCAACAAGCAATGCCCCGAACGCTCCGCCCAAAAATCCTTCCCACGATTTTTTCGGTGAAATGCGTTTAAAAAGAGCGTGCTTGCCAATTTTACTGCCAATCAAATAGGCAAATGTGTCATTTGTCCAAATAGTTACGAATAAAGCAAATAAAAACACGGGCGACTGTTCGGGCGCATTGAGCAAAATACCATTGAGACAAGCTAACGGCAACGCAATGTAAAATTGCCCCAACAAGAAATAAGCCACATTGTTAATCGGATTTTTCTTTTGCCGAAACAATTCTGCCAACATCACCGCAAAAATAATAAGAAAATAGACAATAAATGCTGCCGTAGAAATATGCGATAGATGCAGGAAAAATGCGACAAACAAAGCCACGCTCGCCACGCTTGCCACCCAGTAAGGCACCGACACATCTTCACGGTTGGTCAATTTGTGAAATTCAATCGTCGAAAAAACAGTAATTACACCGAATAAAGCCAAAAAGGCATAAGGAAAAAATCGGCACGACCAAATAACCGACAAAATTAAAGCGACCAAAACCGCTCCCGCCACTGTACGTTGGATAAAATTTTTCGTCATTTCTATTCAGTTAAAAGAAAAACGTGAACTTCTTTCGGTCCGTGCGCACCCATTACTAAAGTTTTTTCAATGTCGGCTGTGCGACTTGCACCGGTTATCACCGAAATAAACGATGGTAACTGCTCTCCATATTTCATTTTTACGGCATTCAGCGCATCAGACAAGTAAGGAAATAACTGTTGCGACGAAGCACAAATAATATGAATGGGCGGATAGATATTAAATTGTCGTCCGGCTTTGCCTGCAGCCGAAACCACTACGCTGCCCGTGCGTGCCACCAACGCCTCGCAATCGGTAATAGAAGCATCTATTTCCATTTCGTTACCGGAATTAACAGCAGAAACTTCCAATTTTTTTGCGAAATCCAAATCGGGACAATACACGTTGTTTAATTTTTTATCGGCGATGAATTTGCGTATAAGAGACAAACGCTCATCTTCGGTCGCACACAAATGGCACTGACTGCCAATAGCCGACAATTCAGCCGCAAAACATTCCGCCAATGTGCCTTCTATGGGTTTGTATATAGTGGTATCTATCGGACTAAAATCGGTTTTTTCTACCTTAGAATCGGCAAAACGGTCGATTTTTTCCAAAATAGATTGACGCGAATTGTTAGATGTTTTCATCATTTTCCATTTTTGGAGTGTCAGGCTCTTCCTCTTTAGGCGCATTTTCTTTGTTCTCCTGTGCAGCATTCAGCAGTTCGTCGGCACGACTTTTCCACGGTCGTTTGCCTAAAATACGTTCCACATCTTCTGCAAAAATTACTTCTTTCTCAATAAGAATTTTCGCCAATTCATTATGTCCTTCTTTGTTATCTTCCAAAATTGCTTTGGCGCGTTCGTATTGCTCGTTCACAATTCGTTTTGCCTCTTTATCAATGAGTTCGGCAGTAGTTTCGCTGTACGGTTTCGTGAAACCATAGTCGGAATTTCCACTCGAATCGTAGTAACTCAAATTTGATAATTTTTCACTCATACCGTAGTAAGCCACCATTGCATAGGCTTGCTTTGTTACGCGCTCCAAGTCGTTTATCGCACCTGTAGAAGCCGTATTAAAAAACACCTCTTCGGCAGCACGACCGCCTAACGTGGCACACATATCGTCCAAAATATGCTCTTTTGTCGTCAATTGCCGCTCTTCGGGCAAATACCAAGCTGCTCCAAGTGCTTCACCGCGCGGAACTATGGTTACTTTCACCAACGGATGAGCATGTTCCAGCTTCCAACTAACAGTAGCGTGTCCCGCCTCATGATAGGCAATGGAACGTTTTTCTTGTTCGGTGGTTATTTTTGTCTTTTTCTCCAGCCCGCCGACAATTCTGTCCACTGCATCTAAAAAGTCCTGTTTTTGAATAATCTTTTTGTCTTTTCGGGCAGCTATCAATGCTGCTTCGTTACAAACGTTGGCAATGTCGGCTCCGGAAAATCCGGGTGTTTGACGCGCCAAAAAATCAATGTCCACGCTATCGTCCATTTTCAGCGGTCGGGAGTGAACTTGAAATATCTCTTTGCGCTCATGCACGTCGGGCAATTCTACATGAATTTGACGGTCGAAGCGTCCTGCACGCAATAGAGCTTTGTCCAAAATATCGGCGCGGTTGGTGGCTGCCAAAATAATAACGCCACTATTGGTACCAAAACCGTCCATTTCAGTAAGTAACTGGTTTAGTGTGTTTTCGCGTTCGTCGTTGCCACCCATATTCACATTGCGACCGCGAGCACGCCCTACAGCATCAATCTCATCAATAAAGACAATGCAAGGTGCTTTTTCTTTGGCTTGCTTAAATAAGTCGCGCACACGCGATGCGCCTACACCCACAAACATTTCCACAAAATCGGAACCGGACATGGAAAAAAACGGCACATTGGCTTCGCCGGCTACTGCTTTTGCCAAAAGGGTTTTTCCTGTCCCCGGAGGACCTACCAAAAGCGCACCTTTGGGAATTTTACCACCCAATTTGGTATATTTCGACGGATTTTTTAGAAATTCCACAATTTCTTCAACCTCTTGTTTAGCTCCGGCAAGTCCCGCCACATCTTTAAAACTGATTTTATTTTCGGTGGAACTTTTATCAAACAGTTGAGCTTTCGATTTGCCGACATTGAAAATTCCGCCGCCGGAACCGCCACCCATTCGACGGCTCATAAACACAAAGAACATTATCAGCAACAGAAACGGCAGTATCGAATAGAGAAATATTTCCCAATAATCTTTGCCCTCTTTTATGCTCATTTCGCCGGTAAATACCTCTTTTTGTTGAAGTTCGGATATAAGTTTTTGAAACTCGTCGGACGACAAAATCCGCACTTTTGCCATAGGAACTTTTTCTTCGTCGAATTTTTCCGAAAAAACCTCTTCGGAACATTTTGGACTGATTTTAGCTTCCACTAAATTTTTACCGCTGTAAACGGTTATTTTTTCGACACAACCGTCTCGCAAGGCTTTTTCAAAAACAGAATAAGCCACTTCGCGCATGGCTCCTTCGGGATTGAAAAACAGCGACCCTAAGAAAAATACCAATAACGCCAAATATACCCAATAAAAATTGAATCTTGGCTTAAACGGCTTTGTTGGTTTCTGGATATTTTTATTCTTTTTTTCCATAATTTTTTAATCTAAATCGGGAATAACGTCTATTTCTACATCTTCCCACAAATGTTCTATATCGTAAAAATCGCGCAATTCTTTTATGAAAACGTGTACCAATATGGTGCCGTAGTCCATTGCAATCCATTCGCTATTCTCAAATCCGTCTACGGCAAACGGCTTTTCATTCACTTCTGCTTTGGTGCGGTCTTTTATCGAAGTGGCTATGGTAGCTACCTGAATTTTAGAATAACCTTCGCAAATAACAAAATAGCGACACGGCGCATCTATTTTTGTTAAATTAATGGTAACTATATGTTTCGCCTTTTTCTCTTGCATGCCATTTATAATAGCCGCAATTAATTTTTTGTCATCATTCATTAGCTCAATTCTATTAGTAAATTTTACTTGCAAATATACGCAAAAGTATTGAAATAATCAGTATTACTTTTTGAAATGCAAAATTCCATTTAGTGAACGAAATATTTTTTACAAAAATGTTTGGTATATTGAAATTGTTTTGTATCCCCGCAGTGCGGGGGGTGCTTCGTCCCTTTTGGGCAAGTCCCCGTTCCGGCCGACAGACATCTGTCGGCTATTTTATTACTATTGTAAAAAAAAATGACCACTCGTTTTTGAGTGGTCATTTTCATATTTATACAAAGCCTTTTATTTAACGATGGCAGCGAAGTTTTCGTCTTTCATCATTTCGGCAAATTCTACGTCCTTAGCAGCTTTTGCTTTCAGATCGGCGTTTTGCTCAATAGCTTTTTTCAAATTTTCCGAAGCCAAAGTGCGGTCGTTGGTGCGTGCACCTACTATAGCCAACAGGTAGTTGGTAGTGGCGTTCGGTTTTTCAATGCTTTCCAACACATTGCGTGCTCCGGTGTAGTCTTTCGTTAAAATTTTAGCCAAACCGGCGTTGTTGATTTTCGAAGAACCAAACAAGCTAACTGCTTTTTTGTAGTCGGCTTTTTTAATAGCTAAAACTCCATTGGCGCAATCGAGTGCAGAACCTACGCCACCGGCATTACCAAAATATTCTTCAGCTTTAGCATCATCGCCTTTTGCCAATGCAACCAAACCGGCATTGAAATTGGCATTAATGTTTTTAGCATTCAGTTCCAATGCTTTTGCCAAGCTGCGTTCGGCTTCATCTATTTGTCCCAATTCATATTTTACAGCACCTAAATTATTAAATCCTCTAAAATCTTCGGGATAGTTTTCGGTAGCTAACAAGTAAATTTCAGCTTTTTGGTTCAAATCGTTCGTCAATGTAGCAGCATAAAGAACTTCTTCTACAGAAAGGTCTTTGCTTTTTTGAGCAGCCAATGAAGCAATTTCTTCGTCGGAACGACCAATTACATCTATTAATAAGGTCATTTTTGAACGGCGCAATTGCGGCAATACTTCGTCAGCAATCACTTTGTAAGCAGCCGAAAGATTTTTGATTTCTTTTTCGCGTTGTTCAGTGTCAGAGTACATCGACAAAACACGCAAAATGAGTTGTTTGTCTTGTATGTCCGATTGTTCCATTAATTTTTGGAAACCTTCCCAGTCTTGAGCAGTAAATTTAGAACTAATGGTAACTTCAGCTTTCAATTTTTTCAATTCGTCGTTTACAAATTTAACGGACGATTTATCGCGTTGTTCAGCCAATTTTTCGTTCAGTTCAATACCACCGTCGGGAGAAGCATACGAAGAAATTTCCAATCCTTTCATTTCTAAATTTTGAGATTCTTTAGCTTCTTGGATTTTTTTGGTCAAATTAATAACGCTTTCCGATTTAACTTCCGATTTGCGGATATTTGATTGTTGAATCAAGAAACGAATTTCGGCTTCTTGTTTTTCTTGTATGATGCGTTGGAATTTGTCAGCTTCAATTTGTGCAGCCAAATCGCCTGTTCCGGGATCGTTCGAAACCAAAAGAGGAGTAATATTTACACCGTCAGCAATTTTTTGAGCCGGTAGAGTGTATTCTTTTTTCTTAATTTTACATTGAACTTCCAACCATAATTCAGAGCTTTCCATAGCGGGATCGTAGTTAAATACAGCTTTGTGGCTATATTTTCCACCCATTTTGTAAGAAATAACCTGATTGTTATCTTTTACCTTTTCACCTTGGTAAACAACAGATTCAGATTTAAATACGGCATCCGAAGTTTTAGATTTCAAAACCGGAGTAACCGTCATAATCATGTTTTTTGTAAAATACTTTACAGGAAAACTTCCGTCAATAGTAACTTCCACTTTTCCGGCATGACTTTCGAGCGGAGCAGGAGTAACCGTTAAATTTTGAATAAATTCTTTTGGTGGTTTACAAGCCGATAAGGCAAAAACTACCATAAACAGAGCAAAAATTGATTGTTTTTTCATACTAAAAAAATTTTATTGGTTATGTAATATGCAAAATGTTATTTATCGTGCAAATATACAAAATATTACCACAATTTCACATCATTTTTTATAAAAAAATCAATTTTTATACATTTTAAATCGTAAATAATTGATAGTTAAAGTGTTATATATTTTTATATCTTATTTATTTTTAGATAACATCCTTTGTTTAAGCCTTTTGATATTATTTTTTTTGATTTTCTAATTGCGTAAATGGCTATAAAAATCATTTTTAGTAAGTATTTCTTAATTCATTATATTAACTACTTTGTCGTTGTAATGATTTAGGATTAGTGAACTCCGCCCATAGAGATTGAATTTTGAATAGTTCTATTTTTACTTATAAATGTAATTCTAAAATGATTTTTTTTAGTTGCCAAGTTTTTAATATAAAAAATGTATCAGAAAAATATCTGTAAAAAAACAGATGAATTGAGTGCTTTTCAACTATTCATTATTAATATATTAAAAAATTAAATTTTAAAATAAGAATGGTGATAATAATAGAATGTTTATAACCTTATTAAATAATTTAATCCATTCATTTATAACAGTTTAAATATTCATTTATCTTTTAATAACCCGTTGATAACTATTTCTAATAATTTTACTTTATCTATTGTTTTTTCAAAAAAATTCGTTACATGATAGAATAATTTGAATTTGCAAAAATAGTTATTCTTTTATTTTTAAAAAGTAAACAACAATTTTTCAACAACTTTTTTACCAAATTGTATTTGTAATAAAAAATGAGTATTTTTGCTTTTTACTTTTTTGAAAACAGAATAAGATGTTGTTTAATTACGATGTCATTGTAGTAGGTGGCGGTCATGCAGGGTGCGAAGCAGCTTGTGCTGCGGCTAATATGGGTTCTAAAACTCTGCTGATAACAATGGATATGAATAAAATAGCTCAAATGAGTTGTAATCCGGCTATTGGTGGAATAGCTAAAGGTCAGATTGTGAGAGAGATAGACGCATTAGGGGGTTATATGGGAATTGTTACAGATGCTACAACTATACAATTTCGGATGTTAAATAATTCCAAAGGTCCGGCAATGTGGAGTCCGCGTTCGCAGAATGATAGAATGCAATTTATAATAAAATGGCGCGAAATGTTGGATAAAACTCCAAATTTGAATATTTGGCAGGATATGGTGACGCAATTGCATTTTAAAGATGATACGGTGATAGGTTGCTGTACGGAAATGAATGTAGATTTTTATGCTAAAAGTATTATTTTAACAAACGGTACTTTTTTAAATGGTTTAATACATATTGGTCGCACTCAAATTCATGGTGGTCGTATTTCAGAGCCTGCAGCTTATGGAATAACGGAACAGTTAAAAGAGCGTGGTTTTATTGTTGACCGTATGAAAACCGGAACACCTGTTCGATTGGACGGTAATACTATCGACTTTTCAAAAATGGCGGAACAAAAGGGCGATAATGATTTTCACAAGTTTTCATTTCTCGACTACCAACCGCGACCGCTTAAACAACGCAGTTGTTGGATTAGTTATACTAATAGCGAAACACATTCTATTTTGCGGAGCGGACTTAAAGATTCTCCTTTGTATAATGGTCAGATACAAAGTATTGGACCTCGTTATTGTCCGAGCATTGAAACAAAAATTGTAACATTTGCCGATAAAGAGCAACATCAGTTGTTTTTGGAACCTGAAGGCGAGACTACGCAAGAATATTATTTGAATGGATTTTCATCATCGTTGCCTATAGAAGTGCAGTTTGCAGCTTTGAAAACTGTTCCGGGTTTGGAAAATGCACAGGCTTATCGTCCGGGTTATGCCATTGAATACGATTTTTTCGACCCGACACAACTGACGCATACTTTGGAAACTAAGTTGGTGAAAAATTTATTTTTTGCCGGTCAAATCAATGGTACTACAGGTTACGAAGAAGCTGCCGGTCAGGGTTTGATAGCCGGCATTAATGCACATCTAAAAATTAACGGTAAAGATAAATTTATTCTTAATCGCGATGAAGCTTATATAGGTGTTTTAATCGACGATTTGGTAACAAAAGGCGTTGATGAGCCGTATCGTATGTTTACATCACGTGCCGAATACCGCATTTTACTTCGTCAGGATGATGCAGATAAACGTTTGACTGAAAAATCGTACCGCATTGGTTTAGCCACTCAAGAACGTTATAATTTGATGAAAACAAAATATGCCGCAGTCGATGATTTGATAAACTACATCAAATCGTACTCGGTAAAAATGAAAAAAATCAATCCTTATTTGGAAAGTCAAAATTTGGTTCCATTGAAACAATCCGTCAAATTGTACGATTTAATTTTACGTCCACAGTTAAATATTTCCATTTTAAAAACTGTTTTACCCGATTTAGCCGAAACACTTTCTCAAATAGAACAAAATCGCAGGGAAGAAATTATAGAAGCTGCAGAAATACAAATAAAATATTCCGGTTATATAGAGCGCGAAAAAGCGATTGCCGACAAACTTCACCGTTTGGAAAATATCCGTATCGGGAATAAATTTAATTATGAGCAAATTTTGTCGCTATCGACCGAAGCTCGAGAAAAACTGACAAAAATTCAACCCGAAACAATAGGGCAGGCAAGTCGAATTCCGGGTGTTTCGCCCAATGATATTAATGTGCTTTTGGTATTATTGGGGCGTTAAATGTTCCACGTGGAACAAAAATAGAGTAATTAATCAAAATTGTTCCACATGGAACAATTATAAAACAAATAAAACTATGACAATAGAAGAGGTAAAAAAGGAAATTCGTAATGTAAAAGATTTTCCTATCAAGGGCGTTTTGTTTAAAGATTTAACTACAGCGTTCAAAAATCCGGCGTGCATGAAATTCTTCGAAGAAGAAATGTACAAACTTTATAAAGATAAAGGCATTACGAAGATTGTCGGTATCGAATCGCGCGGATTTATTTTGGCACCTGTATTGGGAAATAAATTGGGTGTGGGATTTGTGCCGGTGCGCAAACCGGGTAAATTACCTGCCGAAACGGTGGAAGTGAGCTATTCCAAAGAGTACGGAACCGATACCATTCAATTGCACAAAGACGCATTGGACGAAAACGATGTGGTGTTGATACACGACGACCTTTTGGCTACGGGTGGCACCATGAAGGCTGCTTGCGAATTGGTACGTAAGTTTGGCGTGAAAAAGATTTATGTCAATTTTTTAGTGGAATTGGACGATTTAAAAGGTCGCGATTTGTTTGACGATGATATTGTTGTGGAATCGTTGATACATTTTTAAATCTGAATTTTACCTACCCATTACATTCTTTCCTTTTTAAGAGAGTTCTAAAAAATTCTTGCTTAAAATTTAGTAAGGAAATTTTTTAGAAAGCGTGGTTTGTTGATATGAATGAGTCGCTGAAACATAAAATAGCTGCTTTGCCGGAAAGCCCCGGAGTTTATCAATATTTCAATTCCGAAGGGACAATTATTTACGTTGGAAAGGCGGTAAATTTGAAACGGCGCGTATCATCGTATTTCAATAAAGTGCACGATTTCGTCAAAACCAATATATTGGTGCGCCACATTCACGACCTGAAATATATTGTAGTCAATTCGGAAAACGAAGCATTACTGCTCGAAAATAATCTTATCAAAAAACACCAACCCCGCTACAATGTTCTGCTGAAGGACGGCAAATCTTATCCGTGGCTTTGTATTACGCGTGAAGCATTTCCGCGAGTGTTCAAAACTCGCACAGTAACAAAAGGTGCCGATTATTTTGGTCCTTACAGTTCGGTATGGATGCTCGATACGCTTTTGGAATTGATACGCGAATTGTATCCCATTCGTACGTGTCGGTTGCCTTTGGATGAAAAAAACGTACTCACCAAAAAATTTAAAGTTTGTCTGCAATACCATATTCACAATTGTATGGGTGTATGCGAAGGTTTACAATCGGCAGACGATTACCGAAAAATGATTGATGAAATCAAAGAAATTGCCAAAGGTAACAGCCATACAATAACGGATTATTTGTTGGTTCAGATGCGTGAACTGGCTGAGCAACAACGTTTTGAAGAAGCGCAACAATTAAAAGAAAAGTACGATGCCATTATAAAATATCAGGCTAAAACGGTAATAACCACTATTAATGATGATAATTTAGATGTTTTTTCTTACGACGACGATGAACATTCTGCTTACATAAACATTCTTAGAATTGCTAAAGGCTCTGTTGTTCAGGGATTTACAATAGAATATCAGAAAAAAATGGACGAGCCTCGCGAAGAATTGTTAGCTTTGGGAATTTTGGAATTGCGCAATCGGCTTCGCAGCACTTCAAAAATTGTGATAGTTCCATTTTTACCCGATTTAATCGACGAAAATTTGAAAATGATAGTTCCGCAACGCGGCGATAAAAAGAAATTGTTGGATTTGTCGTTGCAAAATGTGCGACAATATAAACTCGAAAAACTGAAACAGGCTGAAAAGTTGAATCCCGACCAACGCGCTATGCGTTTGATGAAAGAGATTCAAACTACTTTGCATTTGCCGAAATTGCCTCAAACCATCGAATGTTTTGATAATTCGAACATCAGCGGCAGCAATGCGGTGGCGGCGTGTGTGGTGTTTAAAAAAGCGAAGCCGTCGAAAAAAGATTACCGAAAATACATTATCAAAACAGTGGTTGGACCTGACGACTATGCTTCGATGCAGGAAGTGGTGCGTCGGCGTTATACGCGTATGATTAATGAAGGTGTTCCATTGCCGGATTTGATAATTACCGACGGCGGTAAAGGTCAGATGGAAGTAGTGCGTCGAGTTGTAGAAGATGAATTGAATTTGCAAATTCCTATTGCCGGCTTGGCTAAAAACAATAAGCATCGCACCAACGAATTATTGTTTGGTTTTCCCCCGAAGGTAATCGGACTGAAACCGACCGATTTTATGTTTAAATTTTTGGCATCGGTACAGGATGAAGTGCATCGATTTGCCATTACATTCCACCGTGCCAAACGTAGCAAGTCGCAAACTGCTTCGGAGTTGGATTCTGTGAAAGGTATTGGCGAAAAAACAAAAACAGAGCTGTTGAAGCATTTTAAAAGTATGAAACGTCTCAGGAATGCGGAAAAATCGGACATCGAAAAAGTTGTCGGAAATCACAAAGCATCAATAATTTACGCTCATTTTCACCCTGATTTGAACGCCTGAGAATAGCTTATTTTTTCGTATTCGGTTAAATATGCGTCAATTTTTAAGTATTCAGGCGTTATTTTCTCGGTTTTTGAGATAATCTCTTTTTTATTTAACTTTGTGAATTAATATTTTTTTGAAGTGAATATTCTTTCCGATACAAACAGACCAAATAAAAACAGATTTGCCACCATTGGTTTTTTCGATGGTGTTCATTTGGGGCATCGTTTTTTGTTAAACCGATTGAATGAATATGCCGCACAATTTGGTTTGGAATCCTTAGTTGTTTCGTTTGCCGATTCTCCTCAACGTATTTTATCTCCCAATTCAGATATTAAACTACTAACAACTTCGTCCGAAAAATTAGCGATTTTTTCCGAGCTGGGTTTGCAAAATTGCTTGATGCTGAATTTTGACTATCAATTGGCTTTAAAAACTTCCGCCGAATTTTTGCGCGATTTGCGTGATAGATTTTGTGTGCGGCGTTTGCTGATGGGTTATGACCATCATTTTGGAAGCGATAAGTTATCTACGTTTGCCGACTATGTTGCTTTGGGGCAAACTATGGGCGTGGAGGTGGACGCTTGCCCGCTGTTCATATCGGGAGAGGTTGCTGTTAGTTCTTCAAAAATTCGCGATTATTTGCAACAGGGTGATATAGAAAATGCCAATCGCTTATTGGGTGCGGATTATACGCTGACGGGATTTGTGGCGTCCGGTAGTCAAATAGGAAGGCAAATAAATTTCCCAACGGCAAATTTAACGTTGCCAGCCGAAAAATTGGTGCCTCGAAACGGTGTTTATGCTGTTGAAGTGGATGTGTGTGGCAAAGAACACAAAGGAATGTTGAATATTGGTGTGCGACCAACCGTGGCGGGTGACCGTCAAACCGTTGAGGTGCATATACTTGATTTTGAGGGAAATATATACGGAACACCTGTTACATTGCGATTGAAAAAACGGCTGCGTGATGAGCGGAAATTTGAGTCGCTTGATGAACTGAGCCGCCAACTTCAACATGATAGAGAAACGATAATGTCGTTGTATAAAAGCCGCTTTTGAAAGTGGCTTTTGTTTTACTTTGATATTTTCATTTTCTCCGTTCAAATTGTATTTGTACAAAAATTTCCGTTTTTGTTGTTTTTTGTTTACTTTTGTAAATTCAAGACAAAAGTGCCAATTAAACATGGATAAAGACCTTTTACGCATAAGGAAAGTTGTTGAAAAAGAGTTTGCGGTATTTCAGCAACGATTTTCCGACTCTTTGGTGGCTGACAGCAAGCTAATTCAAGATGTTGTTACTTTTATCAAAAATAAAAAAGGGAAGCAAATTCGTCCTATGTTGGTGCTTCTTTCCGGTAAATTGTGCGGAGAAATAAACGAAAACAGTTGGCGGTCGGCTGTGGCGTTGGAGATGCTGCATACTGCCAGTTTGCTTCATGATGATGTGGTGGACGAAACATTGGAACGGCGTGGACACCAATCGGTTAATGCTATGTTTGGTAATACAACGGCGGTATTGGTTGGCGATTTGTTGCTGACGAAATCGATACAGCCTGTGTTGTTATGCGGTTCCAAATCATTGGAAATTTTTGTGAATTTGGGAAAACGCATTGCCGAAGGAGAACTGTTGCAATTGGAAAAAAGTTTCTGTTTGCCTTCGGAAGCTGATTATTTTAAAATTATACAGTACAAAACGGCTGCATTATTTTCGGCATGTTTGGAAATGGGAGCTTTAGCTGTTGGCGCATCGAACGAAAAAGTAGAAAAGTTGCGAATTTTCGGCGAATATATGGGTTATTGTTTCCAAATGAAAGACGACATTTTCGATTATACTTCGCAAGCGCATATTGGCAAGCCGATTTTGAATGATATTCGCGAAGGCAAGATAACGCTGCCGCTTATTTGTGCTTTGGACAAAGCTACGGAGCAAGAGCAGGAAGAGTTTGGACGCTTTCTTGAAAAACAATCCGTTTCGGACGAAATGGTGGCGGTCATAAAAAAAATGGTAGATAAATACGACGGTTGTGCTATGGCTGCTCGTAAAATGGAAGAATACGCTGCAAAAGGCAGAGAAGTGTTAGCGACATTCCCCGATTCGGTGGCTAAAACGGCTTTGCTGGATATGTTGCACTATACCATGTCGCGAACCAATTAATTTTTGCGTTGATGAAAACGGAAGTGATTATAGTTGCCGGCGGTAAAGGCAAACGCATGAATAGTGTCATTCCCAAACAGTTTCTCGTATTGGGAGGAAAGCCTATACTTATGCGTACCATCGAATGTTTTTACCATTACGATTCTTCCATTCATATTATTTTAGTGTTGCCGCAAAATCAGTTGGATTATTGGGCGAATTTATGTGCCGATTATAAATTTGAGATACCGCACGAAGTAGTGGTGGGTGGCGCAGAACGTTTCTTTTCCGTTAAAAATGGTTTACGCCATATTTGGGGCAATTCTTTGGTGGCAGTCCACGATGGTGTGCGCCCGTTTGTTTCGACCGATACGCTGGCGCGGTGTTTTGCTGCTGCCGAAAAACAGGGAACCGCGGTTCCTTATGGCGATATTACCGAGAGCTTGCGAAAAATTGACGGTCAAAGTAGCCGTACGGTCAATCGAAATCTCTACAAATCCATTCAAACGCCACAGGTGTTTCAATCCGAATTGTTGCTAAAAGCTTATGAACAAGAGTTTTTACCTGCATTTACCGACGATGCGAGCGTAGTTGAAGCTGCCGGTGGCGCAATTACTCTTGTACCCGGAAATCCCGAAAATATCAAAATTACGTCTTTTTTCGATTTGCTCGTAGGCGAAGCCCTTTTGAAATCTAAATGAATCTTGATACGGAAATAACGTATATTCCCGGTGTTGGACCTAAACGCGCCGCATTGCTGAATAAGGAGTTGTCGATTTATTCGGTTGAAGATTTACTGACCTATTTTCCCTACCGACATATTGACCGCAGCCGATTTTACACCATACGCGAAGTAAATGAAGAGATGCCTTATATTCAACTTCGCGGTCGAATAGTGCGTAAAGAGAAAATCGGCGAAGGACGAAAACAACGTTTAGTGGCTATTTTCGGCGATGGCACGGGATTTATTGAATTGGTGTGGTTCAAAGGATTACGCTATATCGAAGATAAGTATAGAATTAATCAAGATTATGTGGTGTTTGGCAAGCCGACCCGTTTCGGAGCCAAAATAAACATAGCGCATCCCGAAATAGATATTCTTACGGAAGCCAATGCCAAAACTGTTCTCGGATTGCAGGCGTTGTACAACACATCGGAGAAGATGAAAAGCCATTATCTCAATTCGGCAGCACTCCGCAAACTTATTTATACGGCTATCTCAAAACTTCAAGCTCCATTGCCCGAAACTTTGCCTGAATCCATCATTAAAAAATACAATTTTGTGTCGCGTCACACCGCTATCGTACATATTCATTTCCCATCTAACGTGAAGGAACTTGAACGCGCCACACAACGCCTCAAATTTGAAGAACTGTTTTATATTCAGCTCAGTATTTTTTATCAAAATCGATTGCGTGAGCAAAAATACAAAGGTTATGTTTTTGCTTCCATCGGTGAAAAATTCAATGGATTTTACAAAAACCATTTGGCTTTTGAACTGACGAACGCTCAAAAAAAGGTGTTGCGCGAAATACGTGCCGATATGGCTACCGGTCGTCAAATGAACCGATTGCTACAAGGCGATGTCGGCAGCGGAAAAACCATTGTGGCTTTTATGTCGATGCTTATGGCTATCGACAACGGATTTCAGGCTTGCCTTATGGCGCCGACTGAAATTTTGGCAAATCAACATTTCCAATCCATTGGTAAAATGGGCGAAAAAATCGGACTTAATGTTCAATTGCTGACCGGTTCGACAAAAAAGAAAGATCGCGAAACACTTCATGCGGAATTGATGGAAGGAAAAATAAACATTCTCATTGGGACGCACGCCTTGATTGAAGATACTGTCGTTTTTCAAAATCTCGGTTTGGTGATAATAGACGAACAGCATCGTTTCGGTGTGGCGCAACGCGCTAAATTGTGGACAAAAAACGTTTGTCCGCCGCACGTTTTGGTAATGACCGCTACGCCTATTCCTCGTACGCTGGCAATGACGGTTTACGGCGATTTGGATGTTTCCGTTATTGACGAATTGCCGCCGGGGCGAAAGCCGATTCAAACCTACCAATTGTACGATAACAAACGTGCTTCGTTGAACCGATTTATAGCTAAACAAGTAGCTGCCGGACGCCAAATTTATCTTGTTTATCCGTTGATACAAGAATCTGAAAATCTGGATTTTAAAAATCTGGAAGATGGTTATGCGTTGTTGAAAGAGACGTTTCCGCAATTCAAAATCAGCATGGTGCACGGCAAAATGAAACCGAGCGAAAAAGACGAAGAAATGCGCAAATTTGTGGAAGGAACCACCCAAATTTTGGTAGCTACCACGGTGATAGAAGTAGGCGTAAATGTGCCGAACGCTTCCGTAATGATAATAGAAAGTGCCGAGCGGTTTGGACTTTCGCAACTGCACCAATTGCGCGGTAGAGTAGGTCGTGGTGCGGAACAAAGTTATTGTATCCTGATGTCGTCGTACAAAATAGGCGATGACACCCGCAAGCGTTTGGAAGTAATGGTAAATACCACTGACGGATTTGAAATTGCCGAAGCAGATTTAAAAATGCGTGGTCCCGGTGATTTGGATGGAACGCAACAAAGCGGTCTGCCGTTCGATTTGAAAATCACCAACTTATCGCGCGATGGCGAAATGCTTACCTTTGCCCGAAGAGTGGCAGAAGAGGTGATTGATGCCGACCCGAGATTGGAAAAATCGGAAAACAAACTATTGAAACAACAGTTGGAACATTTGCGCCGACAAACCGTAAATTGGGGCGTAATTAGCTAAAATTACACAATAAAAGCTATTTTATTCACTATTTAGCTATTGTAAATTTATTTGTTGTTTTCATTTTATTTTAGTTACTTTGTAACGTAAATGTAACTGCCTGATGAAAGCAAAATCAACTTATAGACTTGACGGAAACTTTTCGGCACAACTTGCCGAATTATTTCGTACGAATGTAGTTTTTATTTTACCCCCCCCGTATTTAACATTCGTTCACGTTTTTGTGGATTTTGACTTTGTTTTACCCTGTGCCAAATAGGTGCGGGGCTATTTTATTGTCTATTAATTAACTTTTTAAAAAAATAGAACTATGAAAACCAAAAAAATTACTCAATTTTTTACTCTCTTTGCAGGGCTAATGATGTTTGCTAATTTTGCAATTGCGCAAAATATGTCTCGCCACATAGAGCTAACAGTACAACAAGGGAAGTGGATAAAGCTTAACCTTGAGGCTGATGCAGCAAATACACAAATAAAGGTAGAATGCGGAACTTACGATACTACTCTTATTGTTGGAACAGACTGGATAGGCTTTAAAAACTACTATGCACAAGCTAGCACAATGAGGGTTTATGGAAATATTAATAAGTTTGATTGTTCTAGTAATGGTAGTAAAATAACAGGGTTGAATGTTTCTAATAATAGTGGATTAACTTATTTGGCTTGCGATAATAATAATCTTTCTTCTTTGGACATAACCAACCTTACGGCGTTGGAAACTTTGTATTGCTATAATAATAATCTCTCTTCTTTGGACCTAACCGACCTTACGGCGTTGATGTTTTTGAATTGCTTTAATAATAATCTCTCTTTTTTGAACATAACCAACCTTACGGCGTTAGAAAGTTTGAGTTGCTTTGGTAATAATCTTTCTGCCTGTGCGCTTGACTATCTTTTTCACCGATTACCAATAAGACCTGCAAGTAATAAAGGGCGAATATATATTAAGGATGGAACAAATGGAACAAACCCTGGTGATTCTACTTGCTGTGATACAATAGCTACTAATCGTAATTGGAAGGTTTTGGATTATAATGGAAACATAAATATTGTAAACACAAACTATGCTTGCATTATGGCTAACCCTCTCTGGGTCGGTGGCGTGGAGGTTACTTCAGTCAACGCATCAAATATCACAGGCGAAGGTATCACAGGCTCGGTAAGCTACATCCACGGTACTAATACC
>ERZ795047.1126-NODE-1126-length-29490-cov-15.287039_pt1 | contig 29490 bp, 21 predicted proteins | sample MGYA00375131_ERZ795047 | MGnify/ENA primary metagenome ERZ795047 (study PRJEB30176, sample SAMN05720228) | activated sludge metagenome | isolation source: Anaerobic digester | place: Japan | collected 2015-05-20 ...
AATGTTAAAGAATTTGTTGATGAAAAAGCGCAGGTTTTTAAAGATTTTTTGAAATTACTTAACATTGAGATTTCTGATTTTATTCGCACAACAGAGCCGCGTCATTTAGAAGGAGTAAAAAAATTTTGGTTAGCTGCTCAAAAAGATATTTATCAAAGCGAATACGAAGGACTTTATTGTGTTGGTTGTGAGGATTTTTTAAAAGAAGAAGAATTAGTTGATGGTTTATGTCCAATTCATCATACAGCACCGCAAAGGATTAAAGAAGAAAATTATTTTTTTCGTCTTTCTCGTTTTCAAAAACAATTAGAAGAGATTTATCAAAACGATTTGATTCAAATCATACCGCCCAACCGCAAACAAGAAGTTGTTTCTTTTATAGAAAGCGGTCTGAAAGATTTTAGTATTTCGCGCTCTCAGGAGCGGGCGCATAATTGGGGCATTTCTGTGCCAAATGATAATTCGCAAGTAATTTATGTTTGGTTTGATGCGTTATGCAATTATATTACTGTTTTAGGTTATGGAGTTAATTCGCCTTTGTACCGAGCTTGGTGGGAAGATCCGTCAACGGAAGTCTGGCATTTCTTAGGTAAAGATATTGCAAAATTTCATTGCATTTATTGGCCGGCAATGCTTTTGGCTGCAGGTGTTCGTTTGCCTAACAAAATTGCTATTCATGGTTTTATTACTTTAGAAGGAGATAAGATGTCAAAAAGTAAAGGCAATGTGATTGACCCGCGCGAACTCATTAAAGAATTTGGCGTTGATCCTTTGCGCTATTATCTATTACGAGAATTTTCTTTATCACAAGATGGCGATTTTTCTGTTGATAATTTGAAAGAACGCTATAATAAAGAGTTAGCGAATGGTTTGGGCAATTTATTAAATCGAGTAGTGGCTTTGATTGAAAAGCAAGGCGGAAAAATTAAAATTGAAAAAAATTTAATGGAAAAAGAAATTCAAAATTGTCGAGAAAAATATAATGCCGCACTGGCCGATTTTCGTTTTAATCAAGGCGCCGAGGCATTTTTACAATTAATCAGTCAGGCCGATGCCTTTATTAACCAAAATCAGGTTTGGGCCATAACTGATTTAGCCAAAAAAGAAGAGTTGCTCGGCGCTCTTTGGCTAGTTTTAGCTCATGTAGCTGATTTTGTTTATCCGTATATTCCTGAGACCAGTGCTAAAATTAAAGAATCACTGGGCATTCATGAAGAAAAAGAATTTTTGGGCAAGGAATTTTTAGTCAAACGTTTGCCGCCGCTGTTTCCTAAATTAAATTCTTAATATGAAGCCTTATTTGATTGATTCACACGCTCATCTTCAGTTTGATGTTTATAATAATGATCGCGAAGCCATTTTGGCGAAGATGAAAGAAAAAAATATTTGGGCGATTAATATTGGTACCAATTTTAATTTATCTCAAAAAGCTATTGATTTAGCCAAGCAATATGATTTTCTTTTTGCCGTTGTCGGTTTGCACCCCATTCATTTGTTTGAATCCGTTGATCCCAAAGAAGGGCAAACAGAACCAGAAATGTTTGAAGTAGAAAAATTTCGGGCGTTAGCACAGGAAAAGAAGGTAGTCGGAATAGGCGAGTGCGGTTTGGATTATTTTCATAACCATAGCGAAAAAGAAAAGGTTCAGCAAAAAGAGGAATTTAAAAAACAGGTTGCTTTTGCTCAGGAATTAAGAAAACCCCTGGTTTTGCACCTGCGCGCTTTTAAAAATTTAGATGCTTATTACGATGCCTTACAAATTCTTACGGATTATGGATTTAATGACAAGAGTGAGCGTTCGGGCGTAGTGCATTTTTTCTCTGGTGATTTGAAAATTGCCCACGAATTTATAAAAAAAGGATTTTATATCGCGTTTCCCGGAGTTATTACTTTTGGTAATTTTTATGATAAAATTATTTCGGAATTGCCTTTAGAGCGACTGCTTGTGGAAACCGATTGCCCTTATGCGGCACCTGTGCCTTATCGGGGCAAAAGAAATGATCCAACCTTGGTGGAATTTGTGGCGCAAAAAATGGCTGCAATTAAGAATTTATCATTGGAAAAGATAGCCGAGGCGACAGTTGATAATTGCTTTAATCTTTTTAATTTATGAAAAAAGTTTTAGCTTTTTTGCAACAGGAATGGGTTTTGATTTTAATTCTTTTGGTTGTAGCAAGCGTGACGCGGTTTTTATATCTGGGACATCCCAACCAAACGGTTTTTGATGAAGTTTATTTTGCTCGCTGGGTGACGAATTATTATAGAGGTGAATTTTATTTTGATATTCATCCGCCTTTGGCCAAAATGATGCTAGCGGCCTTAGCAAAGATTTTTGGTTATGCCGATGCGGGCAATACAGATTTTTCTAAAATCGGCAACGCCTACCAGACCGATTTTTATAAATTTTTACGAGGGGTGGAATCGTTTTTTGGCGTGATTTTAATTTTGGCTGTTTATGCTTTGGGCAAAAAAATGTTTAAGAATAAATGGCCCGGATTTTTCGCTGCTCTTTTAGTAACTTTTGATAATGCGATTTTAGTTCAGTCACGTTTTATTTTCACCGATGTTTTTCTTTTGGCTTTCGGCGTGATTGGCCTTTATTTTGTTTATCGATTAAAGGAACATAAAAAAATTAATTCCGAATCATTTGTTGATCTATTTTTTGCAGCTCTTTTTTTGGCCGGGAGCATTTTAATTAAATGGACAGGATTAATTTTTGTCGGTGTGGGATTTTTTGTTTTGCTTTTAGACAGCCTAAGAGATGAAAAGAAAAAATTTATTTTTTTCTTGAAGGAAGCAGTCATCATGGGCGCAATTATTGTTTTGGTTTATTTTGGTGTTTTTGCTGCTCATTTATTGAGTTTGCCTTATACCGGCGGGCCGAATGCCGATGGCTTTTTAAGCGCCCGTTCTCAAAGCGCTTTGCTTGGCAATCAATACTATGGCAAGTATCAACCCCCGAATTTAATTAAACGAATTGTAGAGTTGAATGGTGTAATGTATAAGGCTAATGCGAGTATTAATCAGCCTCATCCTTATGCTTCGAAATGGTATAGTTGGCCTATAATGGCTCGGCCGATTTTTGATTGGCAGCAAGCTTTGGAAGGCGAACAAAAAACTGCTCGAATTTATCTTTTAGGAAATCCTTTAATTTGGTGGTTGGGGCTATTTTGTGTTGTTTTTGCTTTCTTTGCTTTAATTGATGAGTTGCATTTTAAAAAGAAGACGGTTTATTTTGAGCCACTTTTAGTTTTGATGCTCGGTTATATTGGCAATTTATTACCCTATACTTTGATTGCGCGACCGGCTTTTCTCTACCACTACTTTCCTTCTTTCATTTTTATGGCTTTGATAACTGGTTTTGTGTTGTGGTTCTTTTTGAAAGATAAGCCGGTAGCGTTGATTTTAATTTTTCTTATCATTATTCAAGCTTTCATTTATTTCGCGCCATTAAGTTACGGTTTGCCACTAACCGATGCTCAATTTGAAGCACGAATGTGGTTTAATAATTGGAGATAAAATGATGATCAAAAAATTTGGTAAAAGCGTTTCGTTTGCTTGGGCAGGTATTAAAGAGGCTTTTCGTGGTCAAAGTTTTCGGATCATGCTGGTTTTAGCTCTTTTGGCTATTGTGCTGGGTGTGGTTTTGCGGCTTTCATTGTTGGAATGGGTATTTTTGGTTTTAAGTATTGGTTTTGTTTTAGCCTTGGAGATCATTAATACTGCTTGGGAATTGAGCTTAGATTATTTAAGACCAGATATTAATCCCTTGGCTGGGAAAATCAAAGATCTGGCTGCGGGAGCGGTTTTGGTTGCATCTCTTACCGCTTTGGTGATTGGTCTTATTATCTTTCTGCCAAAAATTCTTGAAATTTTGTAAAAAAGAATTAAGATAAAAGAGCAAATTCAAATCTCAAAATTGAGATGAGTAAAAGAATTTCCGAAAGAATTTTTCCCTTAAATTTTAACCTTTACATTTTCATTTTGATTTTTGAGTTTAAACTTTTGATTTTGAATACCCCCCGTAACTCAATTGGTACCTGCCTGCCGGCAGGCAGGGAGTAGCTGCCTTTTAAGTGATATGGTATTATATTATCTTTATGTTATTAAGAGTTTGAAGAATGGTTATTTGTACATCGGGATATCTAGGGATCCAATGAAAAGATTGAAACAACATAATGCGGGTATGACTCATTCTACAAAAAAAGGTCGACCGTTTAAGTTGATTTACCAAGAAGAATGTGGCACTCGGTTGGAAGCACGCCAAAGAGAAAAATTTTATAAATCAGGTTGTGGTCGAGAACTTTTAAAACAAAAATTAGAAGACTCTTTAAGTTAAAAACGACTAATTAGATTTTCGATGCCCCCCGTAACTCAATTGGTAGAGTAGCTGCCTTTTAAGCAGAAAGTTGCAGGTTCGAGTCCTGCCGGGGGGACAATAAATAAAATTTATAGTTTAAAGTAGCGAATGAAAGAACTTAACAGGCGGGAATTTTCTTCGAAAATTCCCGCCTGTTTTTTTGATAATCTTTTTCTTTAAGCGTTGTGTTTTATTTCGATGACGTCGCCATCTTGAACTACATAATTTTTTCCTTCGGTTCGAATTAATCCCTTTTCCCTCGCTTGAGCAAATCCGCCCGCGTCTAAAAGATCTTTCCAGTTAATGACCTCGGCTTTAATAAAGGCTCTTTCAAAATCAGAGTGAATTACTCCGCCAGCCTGAGGAGCTTTTGTTCCTTTTTTAATGGTCCAAGCGCGCGTTTCGTCTGGGCCAGTAGTAAAAAAAGTGATTAAATCAAGAATTTCATAAGATTTTTTAATAAGCAAATCAAGTTCTGTTTCAGTTGGCAAGCCTAGTTCTTTTCTTTCTTCTTTGGATAAATTCACTGCTTCATACTCGGTGAGAAGATCTATAATCAAATAAGGCCAGTGGTTTTTGTTAAATTCATCAATAATACTCTGAGGAACTTCTTCGTCTTTTCCATTAAGCAAATAAAGTCGGGGTTTTAAAGTTAGTAGCTGATACTTATTTAACTCTTTAAGCTCATCTTCGCTAAAAGTTTGTTCAAAAAGAATTTTTCCTTTTTCAAGAAATTGTTTGGCTTTTGATAAAGCAGCATAATCTCGCATTGCTTCTTTATCGCCTCGTTTGATATCGCTTTCCAAACTGCCGAGTCTTTTTTCAACAGTTTCCAAGTCTTTTAAAATTAATTCTGTATCCAAAATATCTTTATCGCGTAGCGGATCAATACTATTTTGGGTGTTGATGATTTTATTATTGGTGAAAGCACGCAAAACATAAAGAATGGCATCGGTTTCCCTAATATTAGCTAAAAATTTATTACCTAATCCTTCGCCTTGGCTCGCTCCTTTAACTAATCCAGCAATATCAATAAAATCAATTGTGGCATAAATTTTCTTTTGAGAATGAGTGAGATCCGCTAAAAGATCTACTCTTTCATCGGGAACAGCAACAACACCGATATTGGGATCGATGGTGCAGAAAGGGTAATTAGCTTTGTCTACTTGTTTTTGAGTTAATGTTTCGAAAAGAGTGGATTTGCCTACGTTGGGCAATCCAACAATTCCAATAGAAAGTTTCATAGTGTTGAAGAGAAGTATTTTTGAAAGGCGCTTAAGTCGGTGTTGAGATTGGGAGCAGATACGACCTAGCAACAGAGCGGTGGGTGCAGGATTCGAACCTGCGAGAGGATTTCTCCTCAACTGGTTTTCAAGACCAGCGCCTTAAACCACTCGGCCAACCCACCGCTCTGTTGCTAGAAGATATTAGTCTTTTGCTGCGAAAATGCGTTGCGGCCTTCTTTATTATTAAATTTTAATTATAAAAACGCAAGAAAAATTTTCAAATCGAAAGGATGAGAGGAGGCGGCGAAAACAAACCTCGATTTTCTTTTTTCTTCAATAAGGTTTATAATAATGAATAATGGAGCCTTCAATTTTATATATTATTTTTTCTATTATTGAAATTATGCTGATGTTTATGGAGCTCTTTTTTATTACTATATTTATTTCTTTGGCTATTTATCAAGTTAAAACAGGCGTTCCTTTTGTAAAATCCAAAAAAATTCTGATAAACCGTATTAAAGAAGCAAACATCTTAAAAGACAATACAATTTTTTGTGATTTAGGGTCGGGCGACGGGAGTTTTCTTTATCAATTAGCCAAAGAATTCCCTCGAATTCAATTTGTAGGTTACGAAATTAATATTTTTCTGTATATTTTTTCCAAATTATTTAATCGTTTGCCCAATTTAAAATTTTATCATCAAGATTTTTTTAAAGTTGATTTAAGCTCTTTTGATTACATTTATGTTTTTTTGCTCTCGTCTCTCATGGAACAATTGGTGCCTAAGATTCAAAAAGAAGCTAAAAAAGGTTGTTACGTCATTGTAAACACTTTCGCTTTTAAAAATTTACAGCCGATTAAAGAGATTAGCTCGACGAAACCACTCGAAACCCTTTATTTTTATCAATTATGAAAATAGTGGCTGATTTTCACATTCATTCTCGTTTTTCGCGAGCGACGGCCCATGATATCACGGTGCCTAATTTAAATCAATGGATGAAAAAGAAAGGCGTGACGGTTTTGGGGACAGGTGATTTTACTCATCCCCAATGGTTTCGGGAATTAAAAGAAAATTTAGAACCCGCTGAGCCCGGCCTCTATCGTCTAAGAAACGATTTAGATGAAAAGAATGTTAGCCGCTTTATCCTGACAACAGAACTTTCCTGTATTTATTCTCAAGGTGGGAAAACGCGAAGAATCCATCACGTTATTTTGGCGCCGTCTTTTGAAGTGGTGCAAAAAATTAATGTGGCCTTGAGTTGGCAGGGAAATTTAAATTCTGACGGTCGGCCCATTCTGGGCCTTTCCAGCATTGAGCTGGCTAAATTACTTTTTTCTATTTCTCCGGAAATCGCAATTATTCCCGCCCACATTTGGACGCCCTGGTTTTCGCTCTTTGGTTCAATGTCAGGATTTGATTCGTTAGAGGAATGTTTTGGGGAATGGTCTTCAAAAATTTTTGCTATTGAGACAGGCCTTTCGTCTGATCCCCAAATGAACTGGCGTTTATCCCCGTTGGATCATTTGGCCATTGTTTCTAATTCTGATTCACATTCAGCTTCAAAAATTGCTCGTGAGGCTAATGTTTTTGACACAGAGCTTTCCTACCCAAAAATTATTGAAGCGATCAAAAGCGGTATTCCCCAAAACTATCTTCATGATTCTTCGAAATTTCTTTATACAATTGAATTTTATCCAGAGGAGGGCAAATATCATTTTGATGGCCATCGTTTATGCAATGTTGTACTTGCGCCGCAAGAATCAAAAAAAATCAACAATATTTGCCCCAAATGTGGGCGTCCTTTGACAATTGGTGTTATGCATCGGGTGGAAGATTTGGCTGATCGCGACGAGAATTATATTGCCAAGGACCGGCCGCCATATAAAAAATTGGTACCACTTGAAGAAATTATTGCCGAAGTTTTTAAAACTTCGACCAATTCGAAAAAAGTAGCAGCAGAATACGAAAGGTTAATTAAAATTTTTGGCAATGAATTAGCTATTTTAATTGATGCCTCTATTTTAGATATTGAAAAGGAATCCACCCCTGAATTAGCGGAAGGCATTAAGCGAGTCAGAGAAAATCGTTTAAATATTGCTCCGGGTTTTGATGGGGAGTATGGCAAAGTAAAAATATTTGCTGATAATGAAGCAATACCGCAGAGTAACACTCTTTTTTAATTATGTTTCAATTGATCAAAAAATCTAAAAAATCAGAAGCGCGGCGAGGAAAACTTCAATTGGCTTCCGGTGAAGTTCAGACGCCTTGTTTTATGCCGATCGCCACACGGGGCAGTGTTAAAGGATTAACGAGCGCTGACCTTAAAGAAATTGGTGCTGAAATTATTTTGGCTAATACCTATCATCTTTTTCAAAGGCCGGGTGATGAAGTGATCAAAAAATTTGGGGGATTACACCAATTTATGAATTGGCCGAGGCCCATTCTAACTGATTCTGGTGGGTATCAAGTTTTTTCTTTGGCGCAATTAAGGAAAATTGATTTAGCAGGCGTAGAATTTAATTCAGAAATTGATGGCCGAAGAATTTTTCTTTCGCCAGAAAGAGCGCTCGAAATTCAAAAAAATTTCAATTCTGATATTGCTATGGTTTTAGACTATTGTGTGGGTTATCCTTCTCAAAAAGCGGAAGTCCAAAGGGCGGTAGAAATCACCTCGCTGTGGGCTCAACGTAGTCGGAAGCATGCGAAAAAGGTTAATTTTCAGAATCAAATTTTTGGTATTATTCAAGGCGGGATTTTTAAGGATTTAAGAACTCGGAGTTTAGCCGATCTTATAAAATTAGATTTTGATGGATATGCAATCGGTGGTTTGGCGGTCGGTGAACCTGAGAGGAAAATGAAAGAAATAATTCAATGGCTAACGCCTCAAATGCCCATCAATAAGCCGCGCTATCTCATGGGTGTTGGCTATCCCGAACAAATTTTTGAAGCGGTTAAAAATGGCGTGGATATGTTTGATTGCGTTATTCCCACTCGACACGCACGGCACGGTGAACTTTTTGTGCGGACGAATAAAAAGATTGTGACAGCAAAAAAATTGAATTATCAAATTATTCCTATTGGCAAAAAACAATATCAAGAAAAAAGAAACTGCCTCGATCGCTTTTGTAGTTGCGAAACGTGCTGTCATTATTCAGTGGCTTATCTCCACCATCTGTATAAAAATAACGAATTACTTTATCATCGGTTGGCCACTATTCATAATTTAAAATTTTATCTTGATTTAATGAAAGAGATTCGGTTAGGAATCGAGAATAATTTACTATGAGTGAAAAACCAAAATTAATTCTTCATGTCTGTTGCGCCGTTTGTGGGGCGGCGTTAGCAGACACATTAAAGGATCAATTTGAACTTACTCTTTTTTATTACAATCCTAATATTTGGCCGAAGGAAGAATATGAAAGACGGTTGGAGGCAGTAAAAAAATTATCAGAGATTTATCAGTTAAATTTTGAAGAAGGGGAGTATGAAAATGAACTGTGGTTGGAAAGAGTGAAAGGATGGGAAGACGAACCAGAAGGAGGAAGACGCTGCCCTATCTGCTTTGAGATGCGTTTAGAAAAAACAGCGGAGTTGGCAAAAAAACAAGGCGCTTCTTATTTCACTACGACTTTGGCGATTAGTCCGTTTAAAGATGAGGAAGGTATTAACGCAATAGCCTCGAGGATAGCTCAAGCTAATGACCTGAAATTTTTACCTCTTGCGGCCATTGGCGATAAAAAAGATTTGTGGCAGAAAAGCCGTCTTTTAGCTAAACAATATCAGCTTTATCATCAGAAGTACTGCGGTTGTCCATTTTCTTTAAAGACAACGTCCAAAAAATAAATGTCTTGGCGAAAGAATAAGAAACATTTATAATAAAACTATGAGCCTAGATCGTTTCTTCATTTTTTATCTTGTCTCGATTGCTTTTAATCGAATTAAATTATTTTTGAAACATTGGTACCCCAATAGTTTTATTAGATTTTGGAATTTTTTAGTTCAAACGTTGAGGAGTTTAGACCGGACTTTTGCTATAAAAATTACCGCCCGCCATTGGCTTGAACCATTATATCAGGATCGCACAGTCGTCGGTTATATTTTGGGTTTTATCTTCCGTACTTTAAGAATTGCTATTGCAGCAGTGCTTTATTTGGCTATTTTTGGAGTAGTGATGTTCGCTTATATTGTGTGGGCGGTAACCCCCGTCTTTTTAATTATTAGAGCCTTTACTTAATTTAAAGTTTATGAGCATCAAAGGACAACGAGAACAATTTTTTTATCGTGACCCCCAGCTTGAAATGACGTTTTTTGAGCGGATTTTAGTCCGTTTCTTTATTTTTCTTTTTTGGACACTAGCCATTGTTTTGACAGTAATGTTTGTTTTGATGCGAGAATCTTCCATTCGTTTTTTGGGTTACTTTGGCATCATTTTTGTTTTGGATCGCATTATTAATTTTAATCAGTCTGATAAAATTTTTGATCGATCTTTTGAACGCAAGGTGATAACTCAACCGGATTGCAAAATCAACCTTTTGCCTTATTGCGAAGCACCTGTAAAAAGAGTTTTGGTGAACGCCTTTGAGAAGACTCAAGTGCAGGGCGGTAATTTCTACCTCCACTTATTAGTTGAATTTTTGGACGAAAGAAAGTTTCGAGAAATTTTTGAACGATTAGAAATTAATCCAGATGAGTTAGAAGGAGCGATTAGAGAAACTTTAAAGAAAGATCCGACCAAACCCAGTAAAAAAGAATTAATCAAAAGGGTTAATGATCTTGTGGTGAGTGCCTATTTTTTAAGAGATAAAAATTATTTACAGACAAGGGATCTTTTTGTTGCCCTTTTCTATATTAAAGACAATGAATTAGAACGAGTTAAAAATTATTTTCGCATCGAAGCAGATGATGTCAAAATTGCGGCTGTCTACAGCGAGTTTAAAAAGCAATTTGGCCGATTTTTAGCGCCGCGAACGCGTAGAGAATTAGTCAAACAGGTAAAAGAAGAAAAACACAAAATCATGAATCGGGCGTGGACAGCGCGCCCAACGCCATTTTTAGATTCGGTTAGCGACGACTTAACAGATCTGGCGCGGGCAGAAAAGGTTGGTTTTTTGGTTGGACATGAAGTCGAGGTGCGTCAGCTTATTAATATTTTGTCGCGGGCTAATCGTAATAATGCTCTTTTGGTTGGCGAACCATCAAGTGGCGTTGGCGCTATTGTTCGTCACGTTGCCTATTTAATTGTTAAAGACGAAGTTCCGCCAGAGCTTTTTGATAAAAGGTTATTGATGCTTTCTATCGATGAATTAGTTTCTGGTTGTCAGCCTCAAGAGGTGACTGACCGCGTGCAACGGATTGTGAAAGAAATTTTGGATGCCGGCAATGTTATTCTTTTTATCCCCGATATTCATAATTTACTTAAAACTTCAGGTCAAAATTATCTGAGTGCCGCCGAAGTTTTGTTGCCAATTTTATCACGAAGTAGATTTCAGGTAATTGGTGCCACGACCCCTAGTATATTTAAAACAGAAATTGAACCGCGCGAAGATTTTATGTCAACGTTTGAAGTTATTCCCGTTAATGAGTTGAGCGAGGAAGAATCGATTCTTTTCCTGACATATTCTTCTTTGATTTTGGAGAAAACTTATAAAATAAAAATTACCTATCCTGCTATCAAAAATGCGGTTAAAATTGCGCATCGTTATTTTAGAAACCAGATGCTACCCACCAGTGCGGACGATCTATTAAAAGAAGTTTTAGCCGATGTGCGTAATTTAAAACAGAAAGTTTTAACGGGCGATGATGTTATTCGTGTGAGTCAGGAAAAAGTTAATGTTCCTCTAAAGTTTGCAGAAAAAGAAGAAGCCGCCAAATTACTTAATTTGGAAGAACTCATTCATCAGCGTTTAATTGATCAAGAAGAAGCTGTTAAAGAAGTCAGTAAAGCGTTGAGGGAATATCGTGCTGGATTATCGCGGAAAGGAGGGCCAATTGCTACATTTCTTTTTGTGGGACCAACGGGCGTCGGCAAAACGGAGCTTTCTAAAATTTTAGCCAAAATTCAGTTTGGATCAGAAAATAATATGATTCGTTTTGACATGTCTCAATATCAGGATAAAAAAAGCATCTTTGATTTCGTGGGCACGCCCGAAGGAGATAAGCCGGGTGCTTTAACTGAAGCCGTGCGACAAAAACCCTTCTCTCTAATTTTATTAGATGAGTTTGAGAAAGCGCATCCGGATTTGTTGAATGTTTTTCTCTCTGTTTTTGACGATGGTCGGCTGACCGATAATCTGGGTCGGGTGATTGATTTTACTAATACTATTATTATTGCCACCTCGAATGCTCACTCAGAATTAATCAAAGAAAGAATCGAGGCAGGCGTGCCAATGGAGCAAATCGCAGCAGAATTGAAACAAAAATTAACTGATTATTTTCGGCCAGAATTGCTCAATCGTTTTTCGGATATTATTGTTTTTAAGCCACTGTCGCCCGAGGATTTAATTCAAATTGCTCGATTAAATTTAGCCGATCTTGCCAAAACTTTGGAAACAGAACAGGGAATTAAATTGTCTTTTGATGATAAAGCAGTGAATCAATTGGTAAAAATTGGCTATGATCCTGTTTATGGCGCGCGGCCCTTGCGTAATGCTATTTCGGATAATGTTAAAGCCATATTGGCCGAAAAGATTTTGCGGGGAGAACTCAAACGTGGCGATGAACTGATGCTGACTTTTGAAGAGGGGGAATTTGCATTGATTGCGCGCGGATAAAGAAAGCCGACCTCACTTTGAATTTTGCTATTGATTTTTTTGTTTAAATATGTTATAATTAAATATATAGGCGGGAAACGATTAAAAATGATACCCACTCTGAAACAAATTCAGGAAGAAACGAAAAAAGAGAAAAATTCAGAAAAATTCCCTTTATTGATCTTTGTTGGCAATTTGTTCAACTTCAGTCTGGTAAAATTTGGCAATTTTAAGGAAAACCCTTGTTTTCTCTTGACAAAAAAAATTTTTTGAATAGGATAAAAGAAATATTTATAAAGAAGGTGGCTCAAAATATTTTAAATAATTTTATTCGAGTGAAACCAATTTTTTTATAATAAAGATAATTTGATCTCCTAACCCATTTAGTGGGTCTTCGTTTCGTATCAGCCTTTTTGAAAAAAATTTATCTTCTTTATAAATAATAATTAAAAATTAATTTTTATTTCTATGCCCAACCAAAAAATTTTTTCTAAATTCCCTCGTTCTCTTCAAACGTTGGAATATCTTCCTCATTTGGCCGATATTCAAATTAAATCTTACGAATGGTTTTTGAAAGAAGGACTGCGGGAACTTTTTGATGAAATTTCTCCGGTTAAAGATTATACAGGCAAAGACTTAGAATTATACTTTGAGGATTACTATTTTGATGAGCCTAAATTTAATGAAATTGAGAGTCAGGAAAAGAATCTTACTTACGAAGCAGCTTTGCGAGTGAAATTGAAATTGGTTAATAATAAAACCAATGAGAAAAAAATACAGGAAGTTTACTTTGGTGAAATCCCGATGATGACGAGTCGGGGTACTTTTATTATCAATGGCGTGGAGCGCACTGTTGTTTCGCAGCTAATTCGTTCGAGCGGTTTGTATCTTACAGCAACGCAAGGCAGAGGAAGAAAGTTGTTTGGAGCCAAAATCATTCCTAATCGAGGAGCTTGGCTTGAATTCGAAACTGATCTGGATTCGGCTATTTATGTTAAAATTGATCGAAAACGAAAAGTGCCCGTAACGTGTTTGTTGCGCCTTTTTGGCTTGGAAAACAAAGAGAGCATCTTAAAGACTTTTGCCGACGTGGATACGGGTGAAATAAAATATATTGAAAAAACATTAGCGAAAGATACGGCGACAAATCGAAATGAATCTTTAGTAGAAATTTATAAGCGCATCAGGCCGGGTGATTTGGCAACGCCAGATAATGCGCGTGGTTTAATCGAAGGAATGTTTTTCCGCGAAGATCGTTATGATTTGGGGGAAGCCGGCAGATTTAAATTAAATCAAAGACTTAATCGAGAGACAAAAGCTACAGGAACAGCGAGCCGGCTGCTTTCATTAGACGACCTCATCGATGTAATTAAATTAATTATTCGTTCTAATAATAATGAAACAGTTGAGCCGGATGATATTGATCATTTGAGCAATCGTCGAGTTAGGGCAGTAGGTGAACTTTTGCAAAATCGCTTGCGCGTGGGAATTATGAGAATGAGGAGAACCATCCAAGATCGAATGTCCACTTTGGATATTTATAGTTTAGTACCTGCTCAACTGATTAATGCGCGGCAGATGATGGCCATCGTTTGGGAATTTTTCAGCACTTCTCAATTGTCTCAGTTTTTGGCTCAAGAAAATCCTTTAGCGGAACTAGAACATAAGCGCCGTTTATCGGCAATGGGGCCGGGTGGTTTGCATCGCAAGCGAGCAGGTTTTGAAGTGCGCGATGTGCATCCTACCCACTATGGAAGAATTTGTCCTATTCAAACACCAGAAGGTGCAAACGTAGGATTAGTTACTTATTTATCTACTTTTGCTCGGTTAAATCGTTTAGGTTTTATCGAGACACCTTATTTTCGAGTAAAAAAGGGGCAAGTAACCGATGAAATAGTTTACCTTGATGCCTATGAAGAAGATAAATACCACATTGCTCATTCAAATGTGAAAATAGATAACAAGGGAAGAATTGTTGATGAAGTGGTGGAGGCTCGATACAAGGGCGAGCCGGGTTTTTATCCACGTGAAGATATCAATTTCATCGATATTTCACCCTTCCAAATTTTAAGCGTGGCTACGTCTTTAATTCCGTTTTTGGAACATGATGATGCGAATCGAGCGCAGATGGGTTCTAACATGCAGAGGCAGGCCGTTTCTTATATGTCAAGCGAAGCGCCTCTTGTTGGTACGGGATTAGAAGTCAAAGCGGCGCGGGATTCGGGACATGTTTTAGTAAGTGATGTTGACGGTGAGGTGGTGGAAGTGGATGGCGCTCATATCAAAATTAAAGTTAAGGGGACAAATAATTTTAAGAATTATCGCTTACGTAATTTTGTTCGGGCTAATCAGTATACCTGCATTTCGCAAAGGCCCATTGTTACAAAAGGGCAAAAAATAAAGAAAGGTGATGTTTTGGCTGATAGTTTGCAGACTAAAGATGGCATGTTGGCTTTGGGTAAAAATTTGTTAGTAGCTTTTGTTTCATGGGGTGGGGCTAATTATGAGGATGCAGTTATTCTTTCCGAACGAGTGGTCCGCGATGACTTGTTTACTTCAATTCATATTGAAAATTTTGTTTGTGATGTTAGAGAAACTAAATTAGGTCCGGAAATGACCACTTTGGATATCCCCAACGTTTCTCTCGAAAAACTAAAGGATTTGGACGAAGAAGGAATTGTAAGAATAGGCGCTGAGGTCAAAAGTGGTGATATTCTGGTCGGAAAAATTTCTCCAAAGGGAGAAGGAGAATTAACTTCAGAAGAAAGATTGCTGAGGGCTATTTTTGGTGAAAAAGCGCGAGATATTAAAGATACGTCCTTAGTCTTGAAACATGGCAAACGCGGCCGAGTAGTGGGAATTAGAATCTTTTCTCGCGATCGAGGCGATAAATTAGAACCGGGGATTATTAAAAGAATTCAAATTGATGTGGCTCAGCGTCGATTAATTATGGCAGGTGATAAACTGGCAGGACGGCATGGCAATAAAGGTGTTATTTCTAAGATTGTGCCTGAAGAAGATATGCCTTATTTGGCTGATGGAACACCGGTGGATATTATTTTAAATCCTTTGGGCGTTGCGTCGCGTATGAATTTAGGTCAAATCTTAGAGACTCATTTGGGATGGGCGGCTCACGAACTTGGTTATCAAGCAATTGTTCCAGTTTTTAGTGGTACAACAGAAGAAGATATTAGGAATGAGTTTCGAGCAGCGGGATTGCCCGAAGATGGAAAAACGATTCTGTATGATGGCCGGACAGGCGAACCATTTAGTGGTCCAGTCATGGTCGGGTATATTTATATGATGAAATTAGTGCATATGGTTGAAGATAAAATTCACATGCGCTCCATTGGTCCTTACTCGTTAATTACCCAGCAGCCGTTGGGTGGAAAAGCTCAATTGGGTGGTCAGCGCTTTGGAGAAATGGAAGTGTGGGCACTCGAAGGATACGGAGCGGCTTATGCGCTGCAAGAAATGTTGACGATTAAATCAGACGATGTCAAGGGTAGAATTGCTGCTTACGAAGCGATTGTGCGCGGCCAAGATTTTAAGAGTCCGAATATTCCTGCTTCTTTTCATGTTCTGGTCAGCGAACTTAAAAGCTTAGCCTTAAATGTTGAATTGATTGGCGTTAAAGGCAAAGTTCAATCTTTGGAAGAAGATGAAGGAGGAAAATTATTTGCGGAAGCGATGATTGATAATAAATATTTAACAGATAATAATCAAAATCAAAAATCTCAACAAGGTCAAAATAATTCGGATCAAAATCCAGAAGGATAAAATAAAATTATATGTTACCAGAAGATTTTAATGCCATTAAATTAAAACTAGCTTCTCCTAAAGAGATTCTCTCTTGGAGTCATGGAGAGGTTACTAAACCCGAAACAATTAACTACCGCACTCAGAGGGCGGAAAAGGACGGTCTTTTTTCCGAAAGAATCTTCGGTCCTACTAAAGATTGGGAATGCTATTGTGGTAAATATAAAAGAATTCGCTATAAAGGCGTCATTTGTGACAAGTGCGGCGTAGAAGTAACCCGCTCGAGCGTGCGCCGAGAAAGAATGGGCCATATTGCCTTGGCTTGCCCCGTGGCTCATATTTGGTTTTTAAAGAGCATTCCTTCGCAAATTGCTCTCTTTTTAGGTGTCAATCAGCAACAATTAGAGCGAGTAATTTATTATACGGCTTACATTATCACTAAGGTGAATAATGAAGAAAAGAAAAAGGCGATAGCTGAATTGCAGGAAGAATATAATGCTAAAAGAAAAAAGACAGATAAGTTGAATATGCTTGACACTTTGTATCATCATCATCTAAACGAATTGAATAATCTCGAACCTCTCAAAATCATTTCGGAAATAGAATATTTGGAATTAAGTAAACGTTACGGTCATATTTTTGAAGCCGGCATTGGAAGTGAGCCGATTGTAAGATTGTTAGAGCAGATTGATTTGAAAAAGAGAGAAAAGGAATTAATAAAATCTTTTAAAACACAGAAAGGTGATAAGCAAAAAATTCTACTTCAATTAAAATTAGTAAAATCATTTTTAAAAAATAATTTGCGACCAGAATGGATGTTTTTAACTATTATTCCTGTTTTACCTCCTGATTTGAGACCAATGGTAGCGCTTGATGGTGGACGTTATGCAACCTCCGACTTAAACGATTTGTACCGCCGCGTTATTAATCGTAATAATCGTTTGAAAAAACTGATTGAGCTGAATGCACCGGAAGTTATCATTCGCAACGAAAAAAGAATGCTTCAAGAAGCAGTGGATGCCTTAATTGATAATGGCGCGCGCAAAACTCAGATTCAGTCGAGCGCTCAAAAGAGACCATTAAAATCTTTAGCCGATATTCTACAGGGCAAGCAAGGACGTTTTCGTCAAAATCTTTTAGGCAAACGAGTCGATTATTCTGGTCGTTCGGTTATTGTGGTTGGTCCGGAATTAAAGCATTATGAATGTGGCATTCCAAAGACAATGGCTTTGGAATTGTTTAGACCTTTTGTGGTTAATAAACTTTTAGAAAGAGGGCTCGTTTTCAATATTCGCAACGCTAATCGATTAATTGATCAAGGGCCAGCTGAGGTTTGGGCCATTCTTGAAGAAGTCATTAAAGATCGCTACGTGTTGTTAAACCGAGCGCCTACACTGCATCGCTTAGGCATTCAGGCCTTTAAACCGGTTTTGATTGAGGATTTGGCTATTCGAATTCCGCCGATGGTTTGTACGGCTTTTAATGCGGATTTTGATGGCGATCAAATGGCAGTCCATTTACCTTTAACTCAAGAAGCTCAAAAAGAAGCCAGAGAAATGATGCTTTCCTCGCACAACTTCTTAAAACCGGCCAATGGAGAACCCATCGTTAATCCAACTAAAGATATTATTTTAGGTTGCTATTATCTGACCAAAATTTTAGACAATCGGAAGGGTGAGGGGAAAATATTTGCTTCGCCAGAAGAAGCTATGCTGGCTTATGAGAATAAAATTGTTGATTTGAAGGCACGAATAAAAATGAGGCCCTATAAGGAGAAATATTTAAAACAAATGGGCGGCGTGCTGATAGCGGAAAAATACGAAGATCCTAATGCCTTGATTGATGTTTCAGTAGGTAAAATCATTTTTAATGAAATATTTCCTTCGGATTTTCCATTTGTTGCTGATGTGGTAGAAAAGAAATTTATTAGTCAATTAACGGATTTTATTATTAAATATTTTGAAAGTGATAAAGTGATTGAAGTAATGGATAAAATAAAAGCCATTGGTTTTAACTATGCGACAGTTTCAGGTATAACATGGTCAATGTCTGATTTGGTAGTGCCGAAAGAAAAAGAAGCCATTATTGGAGAAGCGAGGAAAGAGATCAATGTTATTGAGCAACAATTTAATGAAGCTCTTCTTTCTAAAGAAGAAAAAAGAGTTCATGCAATAAAAGTTTGGGAAAATAGCATTTCTCAAATTGCCAAAAACATCTCCAAAGTTTTATCACCCGATAATTCTGTTTTTCAGATTTTTGATTCTGGTAGCCGTGGTTCGTGGGGTCAATTAAGTCAGATGATGGGAATGAAGGGATTAGTTCAGAATCCAAAAGGCGAAATCATCGAATTACCGATTTTATCCTCTTATAAAGAAGGGCTGACGGTGTTGGAATATTTCATTGCCAGTCACGGTGCTCGAAAAGGCTCAAGCGATACAGCTTTAAAAACTGCTAACGCTGGTTATTTAACGCGACGCTTGATTGATGCAGCTCAAGAACTTATTATTACGGAAGAAGATTGCGGAACAACGAGCGGCATTACTGTTTATCGACAAGACGGCGTTGAATACGGACATCGGTTTAGCGCTAAGATTATAGGAAGAACCAGTTTAGAAGATATAAAAATCAAGAATAAAGTGATAGTAAAGGCCAATCAAATTATTAGCGCAGAGGCTGCTGAATTAATCGAAGAATCAAATATTCAAGAGCTTAAAATTCGCTCTCCCATTACTTGTAAAACTTTGTGGGGAGTTTGTGCTAAATGTTATGGTAATGATTTGGCTTACAATACGCCAGTAACATTAGGCACCCCTATTGGTATTGTGGCCGCTCAATCAATTGGAGAGCCCGGCACTCAATTAACCCTGAGGACATTTCATACAGGCGGTGTCGCGGGTCAAGACATCACTCATGGTTTACCACGTATTGAGGAATTATTTGAATGTCGTATTCCTCGCAATAAGGCGGTTATAAGCGAAGTTAATGGTACAGTTGCAAAAATAGAAGAAAAGGATAAAGAAATCATTATTAGAATTAAACCCGATACTATTTCTAAAGAAAAAAATCGGAAAAGCAAGAAACCTGTCAAATCAAAAATAGAGGAATTGGAAGAATACTCGATTCCTAAAACTAAAAGAATTTTAGTAAAAGAGGGAGAACGTGTTGTAGCGGGTCAGCGGTTAAGTTTTGGTGATATTGATTTAAAGGAGTTATTGAGAGCAACAGATCGTCAGACTGTTGAAAGATACATCTTGAGTGAAATTCAGAGGATCTATGTGTCAGAAGGCGTATCGATTAATAACAAGCATATTGAAATTATGATCCGCCAAATGTTTGATAAGGTGAAAATTAAAAATCCAGGAGATAGTGACTTTCTGGCGGGTGATGTAGTTTCTAAATCAAGATTTTTGGAGGAAAATAAGAAATTAAAAGAAAAAGGCAAAAAACCAGCGCGGGCCGTTCAGCTTTTCTTGGGTATTACTCGTTCTGCATTATTTAGCGAGAGTTTCTTGGCTGCTGCTTCATTCCAAGAAACGAGAAGAGTATTAGTCAAGGCAGCTATTGAAGGACGGGTAGATCACCTCCGTGGCTTAAAAGAAAATGTAATTATTGGCAGACTCGTGCCAGTCGGAACAGGTTTCAAGAAACGATTAGAAGAGAAAGAAAAAGAAGAAAAAAATAATAAAGAAAAATCAAAGAAAGAATAAAATTTAAAAAATCAGCCACTGTACAGTGGCTGATTTTTTAAATATTCCAGCTTTTAGTTTCGGCGACGACGTTGATTGCGAGATTGATTGCGGTTTTGATAGGAAGAATGTTTCTGATAATTTGAACGTCTTTCTGAAGATTTTTCATTGGGCAATTGATTTGGGCTGGAATAATTATCAGGGGATTGTAAAGCTTTGAGGGAAAGATTGATGCGGCCTGTCGTTTCGTCAATTTTAATTATTTTTAAGGTTAGGGTTTGGCCCACCTTTAAAACATCTTCGACTTTATCAATGCGTCGATCCGCAATTTCGGAAATATGAAGCAGTCCATCACGGTTATGTTCTAAATCAACAATTGCACCAAATTCGAGAATGCGACTTACTGTGCCGGTGACAATATCGCCCTCTTTAAATTCATAGGTTATGTCTTTTATAATTTCCATGGCTTGGTGGCCAGCTTCATCCGTTGGCGCCGTAATAAATACTTGGCCATCTTCATCAATATCAATTTCTACACCGGTGCGCTTGATGATGTCGTTGATGGTTTTACCTCCGGAGCCAATGATATCCCTGATTTTATCAGGATTAACTTGCATGGTAAATATTTTAGGCGCATGAGGAGAAAGACTTGTTCGCGGTTTTTCAATTACCTCAGCTATTTTTTGAAGAATTTGCAGACGTGCTTTTTTTGCCTGTGCTAACCCTTCTTCTAACATTTTGGGTGTAATGCCTGTAATTTTAACATCCATTTGCATTCCCGTGATACCATCAGAAGTTCCGGCTACTTTGAGATCCATATCGCCATAATGATCTTCTGGACCTTGAATATCTGTTAAAATTTTATAATGAGATTCGTTGTCCAGCATAAGTCCCATGGCAATGCCAGCTACGGGTTTTTTGATAGGCACGCCAGCATCCATTAAAGCTAAAGATGAACCGCAAACTGAAGCCATTGAGGAGGAGCCGTTGGAAGATAAAATTTCCGAGACAATTCTGATGGTGTAAGGAAATTCATCTTTGTTAGGGATAATCGGATAGAGGGATTTTTCTGCTAAAGCGCCATGACCAATTTCTCGACGTCCGGGCCCACGCATTGAGGAAATTTCGCCTACAGAATAGGGAGGAAAATTATAATGGTGAATGAAACGTTTGGTGTCGCATTCTTCGATAGTCTCAACAGTGAGAGCATGGGAGGGAGCCGCTAAGGTAATGATTGATAAAGCTTGAGTAGTGCCTCGGATGAAAAGACCAGAACCATGAACGCGGGGGATGACGCCTACTTCGCAATGAATGGGACGAATTTCATCAAGCGCGCGGCCATCAGGTCTTTTGTCGTTTTCCAGAATATTTTTATGTACCAAAGCATCGATCTCTTCTTCTAAAACAAAAAAGGCTTCATTTATGGCAGTGGCATCTAATCCGTCATTTTTTAAATATTCTTCCAGCGATTTTTTAAGCTCGCTCAATTTTGAAGCTCGTCCCATTTTATCTGTTGTATAAATAGCGTCTTCTAGCTTATCTTGGATAAATTCTTTAGTTTTGCTGCGAATAGTAGGGTCTATTTGTTTTAGGACAACGCTAGTTTTAGGTTTAGCCATTTCTTTAATTATCTCCGATTGGAATTTTTGGAGTTTCTCAATTTCCGTTAAAGCGATATTAGTCGCTTGTAAAATTTTTTCTTCAGGGACTTCGTCGCCGCCAACTTCGAGCATTGTAATTTTGTTGTCAGCGCTACTTAGGAAGAAGTCGAGTTGTCCTTCGTTTCTTTCTTGGTAGGTAGGATTCACTTTAAATTCATTATTAACTAAGCCAATGCGGATTGCCGAAATAGGACCATTCCAAGGAATGTCCGAGGTGGCTAAAGCAATAGAAGTGCCAATCAAAGCAGGAAAATCAGGGTCATTGTCGGCGTCAATGGATAAAACAGTAGCGACTACTTGAACTTCCCGTCTCATGTTTTGGTCAAAAAGAGGTCTGATTGAGCGATCAATAAGGCGGGCGGTTAAAATGGCGCCTTCCGAAGGCTTGCCTTCGCGTCGAACAAAGCGACTGCCCAAAATTTTTCCCGCAGCATAAAAACGCTCTTCGTAGTCAACAACTAATGGGAAAAAACTGCTTTCCAGACGATCCGTTTTCCCCATTGTGGCCGTAACAAGAACAGTAGTTTCTCCATACTGAACCAAAACCGCCCCATTCGTTTGTGGAGCAAGAGGGGTAAATTTGACGGTTAGCGTTCGGCCGCCAATATCTAATGAAAAAATTTTTTCATTTAACATAAAAAGAAATTTCCAGAAACAATTTCTTATTTAGTGCAGAAGAGAAAATTTAAAGAAAGTTCTCTCTTCTGCTCTAAATTGCTTCTGGAAGGAATTTTCAAGAATTCTTTGAGATTATCGCGGAAATCTTGATTTCGATTTTTTTATTAAAGGACTTTTTATAAGAAATTTTTGAGGATTTTGTTCTAAATCAATAAATTCATCAGCTGCCTCTTTTAATTTAGCCGAAGCACTTCGTCCAAAGGCTAGCACTTCAACTGGTTTGCCAAGGGCTTGAAGATATTCAATCAGAGGCAAGAAGTCGCCGTCACCCGTTACGAGAACAACACTGTCAACAGAAGGAGCAAGTCGAATGGCGTCTACGGCCATTCCGATGTCCCAATCAGCTTTTTTTAAACCATCGGGATAAACTTGCAATTCTTTCATCCGGAGTTCAATGCCAATTCTTTCCAGAGCTTCAAAAAAGGAAGCCTCTCCTTCAACAGCGTCACTTTTTACGACATAAGCAATAGCCCTCACCAATTTGCGATTAGCCGTTGCCGCCTTCAAAACTTCATAAAAGTCCACTCGTGCGTGATAAAGATTTTTAGCCGAATGATAAAGGTTTTGAATGTCAAAAAAAATTGCTACGCGTTGATCTTTATATTTGATAATCATAAAATCACTTTAGATTTAAGGATCGAGTCAGTTTTTCATAACGACTCGCTGATTCCTTTTCAAGAAAATTAAGAAGTTTTTTTCTTTTAGAAACCATTTTCAAAAGACCACGACGCGAAGCATTGTCTTTGGGATGCTTTTTCAGATGATCTGTTAATTTATTGATTTGTTCAGTAAGCAAGGCAATTTGGACTTCTGTGGAGCCAGTATCTTTTTCGTGTTGGCGATGCTGACTGACAATTTTGGTTTTTTCTTCTTTCTTTAACATGTTAAGGGTACTATATCATAATAAAATGAATTTTGCAAGAAGGAAAATAGTGTTATAATAAAAAAGGAATTATGAATCAAAAACCACTTTTAGAATTAAAAAAACAATATCTTGAATACTTAGAAATTGAAAAAAACAGAAGCTCAAAAACGGTGGAAAATTACGATCGCTATTTAACAAAATTTTTCAAATTTTTAAGTGAACGATTAAACAAAAAGATAGATCAATTAACTCCGCAAGATATTACTTTAGACAACGTGCGTCAATTTCGACTTTATTTGAACCGCTCTGAAGGCATAAAAGGCAATTTAAAAAAAGTTACTCAAAATTATTACATTATTGCTCTGCGTGGTTTTTTAAAGTATTTAAGTAAAATAGGAGTTGAGTCCTTACCGGCCGAACAGGTGGAATTAGCTCGGGTAACGCGTAATGAAATTGGGCTTATCAGTTTTGAGGAGTTGGAAAGGTTGCTCAACGCACCGGATGATCATTCCTTAAAGGGACTGCGCGATCGGGCAATTCTCGAAATGTTATTTGCTACAGGATTGCGTATTTCAGAATTATGTCAGTTAAATCGAGACAGTATTAATTTAGAGAGGGGAGAATTCAGCGTCAAAGGCAAAGGAGGAAAAATTCGGTTGGTTTTTCTTTCTGAATCAGCGAGAGAAGCTTTAAAAAAATATTTGGATAAAAGAACGGATATTGAAGAACCTCTCTTTGTCACTTTTAAAAAATCAAAAAATAATAACGATGTGATTGGACGGATTACTCCTCGGACTGTTGAGCGTTTAATTAATTTTTATGCAAAAAAGGCAGGAATTGTCAAAAAAGTTACGCCTCATACACTCCGCCATCTGTTTGCCACCGATCTTTTACAAAATGGCGCTGACCTACGTTCAGTTCAAATGCTTTTGGGGCACTCCAATATTAGCACTACTCAAGTTTATACTCATATCACGGACAGAGAATTAAAAGAGATTTATCGAGCCTTTCATGCCCGACGGCGGAAAAGGCCTTGACAAAACATAAAAAGCTTACTAATATTGTTTAGTAATATTTAATAATTAATTAATAAACAATATGGAAAACAAAGATTTAATTACAACGTTAAAAGAATTTATAGACATTTTGCCGGAAAGACAAAGAGAGGTGATTGAAAAGAGATATGGTCTTCACGGAGAGAAGCCAATGACATTAGAAGCCATTGGACAGGAGAAGGGTTTAACGCGGGAACGCATTCGTCAAATTGAGGAAGCGGCTTTGGATACTCTAAAAAAGAATTTAGACGAACTCAATGATTTATTAGAAAGAATTAAGTATCAATTGGAAATTTTAGGCGGCGTTAGGCGCGAACAGCGATTCTTAGAAGAGGCGCCGGTTTTATTAACTCCTGATCCAGATGAATTGTGGCAAAGCGAATCAACTCGGGAGCGTTGGCAGCATGCTATTAATTTTCTTTTGGATTTAAGCCCAGACTTTTTTTATTTTTTCGAAAAGCCCGATATTTATTCTAACTGGTATCTTAAAGAAGAATTTTTGAAAAAAGCCATTAATATTTATAAATTTGTTGAACATGAATTAAAAACCATTAAAAGACCCCTGCCATTAGATGGTTATCAATTACTTTTGCGTAAAACGATGAGAGAATTTCGCGTTCACAATGAGAGCGTTTTAATTTCTTATTTGGATATTTCAAAAAGATTTGGTTTTAATCCGTTTGGCGAATTTGGTTTGGTTGATTGGGATTTAATCAGACCTAAAAACGTTAGAGCAAAAGCAATACTAGCATTACGTAAAGCCAATCGTCCCATGAGCTATCAAGAAATTGCCAAAGCAGTTAATGAGCTAAATGTTAACGGGAAACGAACGGCTCTAAACACGCTCCATAACGAATTAATCAGGAGCGATGAATTTGTTTTGGTCGGACGAGGTCTTTATGCTTTGCGTGAATGGGGATATCAACCCGGAACAACAAAAGATATTATTATTTCTATTTTAAAGAAAAGACCGATGACTTATCGGGAAATTTTAGAGGAAGTAAAAAAACAGCGTTTTGTTAAAGAAGCGACAGTGTTGATTAATCTTCAAGATAAAACGTTATTCAAAAAATTGCCTGACAGGCGTTATAGCTTGATTCAGTCGACGAAAAACAAAAACTAATGGCCGAAGCATTAGCAATTTTGCAAGCTGTTTTAATGGCAGTTTGGCATCTGGTAGGATGGGTGTGGTGGATTGTTTTACCCATCATTTTTTTTGAAGCCGATTATCATCTTTGGCTTGATTACGTTAAAAAGAAATTTCTTTCTAAAGTTGAGTATACTATTTTTGAAATTAAAATTCCTAAATATATTGAAAAAAGCTTCAAATCAATGGAGGATGTTTTTAGTGCTTTGCATTCCATTCAAATTTCTAAACCGAATTTTAAAGAACGGGTTTTAGAAGGGAAAACGCAGCTTTGGATTAGCTTCGAAATCGTCGGCAATGGTGGTGGGGCGGGTTTTTATATCCGCACCCCAAAGGATTACCGTCATTTAGTCGAATCTCAAATGTATGCTCAGTATCCCGATTTGGAATTAATCGAAGTGGATGATTATACTCAAATTTTTTCTTCAATGCTGCCTAATAAATTTTGGGATTTGTGGGGATTGGATTTTACCTTTGTAAAAGAAGCGCCCTATCCAATTTTAACTTATCCATTTTTTGAAGCGCAAAAAGAAGAAAAAACCATTGATCCTTTATCCAGTTTGATGGAAACCATTAGCAAGCTGGAATCGGATGAGAAGATTTGGATTCAGATATTGGTAAAACCCGCAGATGATAAATGTAAAAAAGAAGGTGAAAAAATTGTTAATAAATTAATTGGGAAAAAGGAGGCTGTGCCGCGTTCTTATTGGGACTACGTTGTAGAATTTCTTTATAATTTGGTAAAGGCTCCTTTTAAACCACCCGAGTGGTCAGAGGATAAGGGGAGTGAAGGATCGCCGGGCTTGATGCAGCATTTGACACCCGGAGAAAGGGAAGTGGTGCAGGCAATTCAAAACAAAATTTCGAAATTACTTTTTGATACAACCATTCGTTTTGTTTACATCGATCGCCAGAATGCCTTCACTCGATTAAACATTACGAGCACAATGGGCTTTTTCCGTCAGTTTAATACTTTAAGTCTCAATGGGTTTAAACCATATAAGCCTTCTGTTACAAAAGGCACTTGGCCATTTAAAAAGCAAAAAGAGTTTTGGAAAAAGACAGTCATTTATAAAAATTATTTGAAACGAAAATTTAATTCCGATTGTAAGATGGTTTTAAGCACTGAAGAACTTGCTACTATTTTCCATTTTCCAGTGACCGTAGTGGAAGCGCCAGTGGTGCGGCGCATTGAAGCCAAAAAAGGCGAGCCGCCCATTAATTTGCCAATCGCTAAATAGCCTCAAATTAGAGGAACATTGTCTTTTGCAGAGAAAGGTTAATCCGAGTCGTTTTCCACTTGACTAATTAGGAAATTTTTTGATATAATAAAGAATAGAAGTCCGAAAGAAACGGACTTTTATTATTAATTTAGTCGATTAAATTATTAAATTATGTTTGATCTTAAAGAATTTTTTTCAGCCATTAACCAAATTGCCGAAGAAAAAGGTATTTCTCAAGATAAAATTCTTGAAGCCATTGAGCAGGCAATTGCAGCTGCTTATAAAAAAGAGTATGCCAATAAGAATAATATTATTCGAGCCAAGATTGATCCTGAAACTGGAGAAGTAAAATTTTGGCAAGTCAAAATTGTTGTTGATCCCAGCATGCTGAAAGAAGAGGAAGAAGGCGAAGTGGCTGAGAAGGAGGAAATTTCTCAACTAACGCCAACTGAAAAACAGATTCAACAAGGAGAAGAACCTGTAAAGAAAATTCGTTTTAATCCAGAACGCCATATCATGCTCGAAGAAGCAGTAAAAATTAAACCCGAAGCCAAACCGGGTGATGAAATTATTTTTCCTTTGGAAACTCATGAGGAATTTGGTCGTATTGCCGCTCAAACCGCGAAACAAGTTATTTTACAAAAATTAAGAGAGGCAGAAAAGGAAGCGGTTCTTGAAGAATTTAAAAACAAAGAAGGCGAAATTGTTAGTGGTCTTATTCAACGAATCGAAAACAGAAATGTTTATGTTAATCTGGGTCGGGTTGATGGTGTGATGTTCTACAACGAATCTATTCCTAATGAGCGCTATCGAATTGGTGAAAGAATGAAATTTTATTTATTGGCAGTTCAAGATACGGGACGAGGGCCAATGATTATTTTATCGCGCAGTCACCCTAAGTTTATTTCAAAACTGTTTGAATTAGAAGTGCCTGAAATTGCTTCAGGAGTTGTAAAGATTATGGCTATTGCTCGTGAGCCTGGCTTTCGAAGTAAAGTCGCTGTAACCTCAACTGTTGAAGGAGTAGATCCTATTGGTTCTTGTGTTGGACAAAAAGGGACTCGAATTATGGCAGTTTTGAATGAGTTAGGACAGGAAAAAATTGATATTATTAAATGGTCAGAAGATCCTGAAGAATTTGTAGCTCAAGCTTTGTCGCCAGCTAAAGTTTCTCGGGTGGAAATGATGCCGCGCCGAGAAATGAGGGTTTTTGTGCCTGATGATCAACTTTCTTTGGCTATTGGCAAAGGAGGGCAAAATGTAAGATTGGCAGCTAAATTAACCGGATGGAAAATTGATGTTCGAAGCGAGTCGGCGCCTGAAGCCAAAGTGGAGGGAGGCGTAGCCGAGGCTTCAGAAGACGCCCTTTCAGAAGAAAAATCATCAGAAAATATTGAGGAGCCTGTTTCCGAAGCAACTCAGGAACAACCCAAAAAAATTATTTCAGAAAAAATCATGGACTTGCTTAAAAACAATGGTTATGATGAAGAGAAATTAAAGTCGGCGACCAAAGAAGAGCTGATGCAAATTAAGGGCATTGGTGAAAAAACTGCTGAAAAAATTATTGAAATTTTTCAGAAATAAAAATTTAAATTAATAAACTATGCAACATACATTAAAATATTTATCCCAATCACAAATCGAATTAGAAATTTCATTAACTCCTGAGGAAATGGAGCAATTTTGGCAAACGGCGAGGGAAAAGGTTTTGAGCGACGTCCATCTGGACGGATTTCGAAAGGGCAATATTCCCGAAGAGTTGATTAAAAACACTGATCTTGAAGAAAAGATTTTTGATGAAGCCGCCAGCCACGCCTTCAGAAAGAGTTTAAAAGAAATTACCGACGAGTTAGATTTGGAATTAATTGGAACGCCAGAGGTGAATATTAAAAAAATTGCGCCAAAAGAGGAATTTATTTATGTCGTTAAAAGTGCAATTTTGCCAAAACCAGAAGTAAAAGATTATAAAGAAATAAGTCAGGAAGTTTTTAAAGGAAAGAAAAATTTAAAGGTCGAAAAAAAAGAAATTCAAGAGGCTTTGGAATGGCTTCAAAAATCTCGAGCTAAAATTGTACCTGTTGATCGGCCAGCTCAATTAAAAGATGTTGTTGAAGTAGAAATAAAATGCTCGGAAGGAGAAAAGGAAATTTCTGATTTTCCTAAAGTTGATCGTTTTATTCTTGGTGAAGGTAGATATCCCGGAGATTTAGAAACACAATTAGAAGGGATGAAGGTGGGAGAGGAGAAAGAGGTGAAAGTTGTTGTGCCGGCAGATTATCATAATGAAAATTTGCGTAATAAAGAATTGTCTTTCCATATTAAATTGAATGGTATTTATGAAAGACAGGAGCCGGAGTTAACAGACGAGTGGGCTAAAAGTTTAGGTAATTTTAGCGATCTCGATGATTTAAAAAAATCCATCGAAGAGGGCATCTTAGAAGAAAAGGAAACAAAAGAAAAAGAGCGTCTTCGAATGGCTGTCTTAGAAAAATTGATTAATCGAACTAAAATTGAACTGCCAGAAATTTTAGTCGAAGGAGAAACGGAAAATCAACTTCATTCTTTGAAACATCTTGTAGAAGAACAAGGAATGAGCTTCGATGATTATTTAAAGAAAACCAACAAAACCATAGAAGATTTAAAGAAAGATTTGCGCCAAGAAGCAGAGAAAACTCTTAAAGGTTTTATTATTTTGAGAACCATTGCTAAGTTAGAAAATTGCTCGCCAACACCTGAAGAAGTTGAAAGGGTGATGACTGAAATTATTAATCGAGAAGCAATGGAAGGTGTTGATGTCAGTCAAATTGACAAAGAGGCCCTAATGGAGTATACTAGGGAAAAATTAACCAACGAAAAGGTCTTTCAGTTTTTAGAAAATCAAAATCAAAAATAATTATGGCTTTAAAAAAGATACAATCAAAATTAAAAATGGACGAAGAGGGATATCCTTTTTTAATCCCGACAGTTATTGAGAAGTCGCAATTTGGTGAACGCGCTTATGATATTTATTCACGTTTGCTGAAGGAAAGAATTGTTTTTTTAGGCGGACCGATTAATGATGCGGTAGCTAATAGCATCAT
>ERZ795047.1129-NODE-1129-length-29481-cov-5.431387_pt1 | contig 29481 bp, 19 predicted proteins | sample MGYA00375131_ERZ795047 | MGnify/ENA primary metagenome ERZ795047 (study PRJEB30176, sample SAMN05720228) | activated sludge metagenome | isolation source: Anaerobic digester | place: Japan | collected 2015-05-20 ...
GGATCAATTCCGCCCCAAGCGCCGCCAGCGCCGGCACATCCGCAACCGCCGCTTCCCGCACTGTGAATTTGCTTTGAGTCATGTCGGCAATTCTAACCCGTTCTAGCGCCGAGCAAGACCGGGGCACGCCGAGACGGCTCCGAAGCAGAAAAAAACGGCCGGCGCCAGGCCGACCGCGTTTGGAGGAGGGTCTTGTGCTTCTGTGCAACTGGTTCGCGCACCGCCTCGCCGTCGCGGGCAGGGCGAAAAACTCTCAGCGGTGATAGTGCTTGTGGTGACCGCCGCTGTAATGCTTGTAGTAGCCACGAACACCGTAGTAGTACGGGCGTGCGTGGTAATACCGCGCCGGTGCGACGACCGGGGCGTAGTACACCGGCCCGCCGTAAACCGCCGGGTATTCGTAGACGACCGTGGCGGGCGCGGGCACGACAACCGGCGCCGGATAGACGACCGGAGCGTAATAAGCCGGACGACCCCAACTGAAACCGAACCCGAAGCCCCAACCAGCCTCGGCGGGAGCGGCCGCGAGGCCCAAACCTAAGAGACCGACTGCCGCCAAACCAATCGTTCGCTTGCTCATTTGTTCACTCCCGATCCGAAGATCGCTTACTCGTTCGATGTTCGCTAACGAGCTTCACATCGGTCAGCATTACTGACACTATATCGTGCGCCAGGTTTGGCAACGGGGCGCAGTGCCCTGGGCACGCCGCGGTTCGCCCGCTTGTAGCCGCCCTGCTGCGCGATGCAAAAACCCGGCACCGGCATGAGCGACGCGCGTTTTATGAGACCCGAGACCCCGCAAACGGGATACGATGAAACGCTGGCCAAGGCGCGTGGAACACGCGATGGTCTGTCGCGAGGCGTGCCCGAATCACAGAGGAAGACGAGCCATGCCGCAAGAAGTGGTGTGCATTAATGGTCAGATCGTGCCGGCCGACCAGGCCGGCGTCAGCGTCTTTGACGCGGGCTTCATGCAAGGCGTCGGCTTGTTCGAAACGATGCGCGCCTATGGCGGCCGCGTCTTCCGGCTCGAGCGCCACCTGGACCGGCTGGCGAACTCGGCCCGGGAGCTCGGCTGGACGCTCATACCGGATCACGAACAGATGATCGATTGTGTCAACGCGGTACTGGCTCAGTTCGCCGGCCAGGACGCCCGCGTGCGACTGACGGTAACGACCGGCTCGCTGCGCGCCGCGGAAGCCGGAGCTGTGCGGCTGACCATGGTGGCTACGGCGAGCCCCGGCGGAAAATACGCGGACACGTTCTACGAACAGGGGGTCGAGGCCGTCATTTCACGCTACCGCCAAAGCCGCTTTGACCCGCTCGCCGGCTATAAGACCACCAGCTACTTCGGGCGGTTGGCGGCCCTGCGCGAGGCGCACGGCAAAGACGCCCTGGAAGCGATATGGCTGAACGACCAAGCTCTTGTCGCGGAGGGCGCCATCAGCAACGTTTTCGCAGTACGCGAAGGCCGACTGGTCACGCCGCCGCTGGCCACGCCCATTCTGCCGGGCATCACGCGGGCCACGGTGATTGAGTTGGCCGCGGAGGCTGGCATAGCGGTCGATGAAAACGATCTGACGGTCGAGCAGTTGAAGTCGTCGGCCGAGGTCTTTCTCACCAACAGCATGATGGAGGTCATGCCAGTCGTGCGGATCGACCGCGATGCGGTGCTCCAGGGGCGGCCGGGCGAGGTCACACGGCGGCTGGCCGCGGCTTATTCTGAACTGGTAGCTCGGGAGTGCGGAAGATGAGCAGAGCGCAAACACCTCGTGAAGTGCGGAAAGCGGGCGCAGCCGAAACCGCCGCAGTCACGGTCGCCACGCTGGCATCGGCGCTGAACGAAATCGCGCCCCCGTACCTGGCCGCCGAATGGGACAATGTGGGCTTGCTGACCGGCCGTCCGGAGTGGCCGGTTACGCGCGTCCTGCTGGCGATCGATCTGACGGATGCGGTGGCGCGCGAGGCGCTCGAGACCGGCGCTAGCGCGCTGATTCTTTACCATCCGCCGATCTTCAAGGGGATTCGCAATATCACGCCGCAAGCCGAGTGTCCGACGGCGCTATTGCCGGACCTTTTGGCGGCGCGCATTTCGCTGCTGGCGGTTCATACGGCGCTGGACGCGGCGGTTGGCGGCACGAACGACGTTTTGTTGGATTTCTTCGAGCCGGTTTCGCGCCGCCCGCTCGAGTTGCACATTGAGGAACGGCGCACGTACAAGCTGGTCGTGTTCGTCTTGCCCAACGAGGTGGATGCGCTGCGCCGGGCCCTCTCTGACGCTGGAGCGGGCGTGATCGGGCACTACAGCGAGTGCAGCTACGCCCTGGCCGGGCAAGGCACGTTTCGCGGCGACGAGACCACGCGCCCGACCGTCGGTGAGAAGCTGAGGCTGGAGACGGTGGACGAAACGCGGCTGGAAATGGTCGTGCCGCGGGCCCGGCTGGGCGAGGTGGTGCGCGCCCTGTACGCCACGCATTCATACGAGGAGCCGGCGTTCGACCTTTACCCGCTGCACGAGACGCCCGGACGAGCCGCCGTCGGCATGGGCCGGGTCGGCATTCTGCCGCGGCCCGAACGCGGCGACGTGCTGCTGGGCAAGCTGCGACGGCACGTGGACCTCTCCGCGGCGCTGGTCGTCGGCCGGCTCAAGCGTTCGTTTCGCAGCGTAACGGCCGCGGCGGGCGCGTTCGGCGTGCGGGCGTTCGCGGACACCGACTCACTGGTCCTCACGGGCGAGTTCAAGCACCACGACGCTCTGGAGCTGCAGAAGCGCGGCGTGACGGCCGTACACCTGGGGCACTACGCCAGCGAGCGGCCGGCGCTGGAGTCGTTGCGCGCCAGGCTGAGCGAGCGCGTGGCGGAGGTGACGTTCGAAACGGCCCGGGCAGACAAATCGCCGCTATCGCCGGTTCGTCTGGAGTGACGTTTGCCGAGGCGCGAGCCCGGTAGCGATGCGGGACCCACCGGGTATGCTAGAATGCCGCTAGAATGATGTGAGATTCGGGCCGAAGCCCCGAACGTTTGAGTCAGTTTCCCAGACGCCAGAACATGAACGCTGAGCCACGCATTCCAATTGACGCCAGCAAGATTGCGGCATTTTGTCGCAAGTGGCGCGTTACGGAGTTTGCACTGTTCGGTTCGGTCGTGCGCGACGACTTTCGCGCCGACAGCGACGTGGACGTCCTAAGCTTTGAGCGAGATGCGCCCTGGAGCCTGTGGGACCTGCTTGCCATGCGGGATGAGCTAGGGGAACTCTTCGGGCGGCGGGTTGATCTGGTTGAACGGGAAGCGCTTCGAAATCCCTTCCGCCGGAAAGAGATTCTTTCCACTCGGCAGGTGATTCATGCGGCCTGAAGCGGCCGACGCCGGCTGCAAATAGTGCCGCGCGCTGTGACAACGGACTGTGACAATGGGGACGCAGACAGCGGTGGTGATAAAGTGATAAGGTGATAGAGTGATAAAGGGGGGCTGTGCGCTGTCCTTTATCACTCTATCACCTTATCACGTCATCGCACACTGCTTGCAGTCGGTGTAATTGATCCAGTCGAACGCTGGCGGGGGCTATTTGGCTTCCAGCCAGTTTGCGCCGCTGGCGATGTCCACTTTTAGCGGGACCGTTAGCGGCAGAGCGTGAGTCATTATGTCGCGAATGATGGCCGACATGCGCTCCACCTCTTGCGCCGGTGTTTCGAAGACGAGTTCGTCGTGCACTTGGAGCAGCATATGCAGCGGTAAGCGCTCGCTTTTGATGCGCTGGTGCAGCCGGATCATTGCGGTCTTGATCAGGTCGGCGGCCGAGCCCTGGATGACCGTGTTTACTGCCAGGCGCTCGGCCTGGGCGCGGGCGGTATTGTTGCGCGAGTTGATGTTTGGTATGGGGCGGCGGCGGCCCTGGATGGTCCGGACGTATTCGTTGCGGCGGGCTTCGGCGACGCACTGGCGAATGAACGCTTGAATGCGCGGATAGCGGCGGAAGTAGGCGTCGATGAATTCCTTGGCTTCGGTGCGGCTCATGCCGGTCGTCTGCGCCAGGCCGAACGGCCCCTGGCCGTAAATGATGCCGAAGTTTACGGCCTTGGCCCGGGCGCGCATTTCTCTTGTGACCTCGGCCAACGGCACGCCGTTGACCTGGGCGGCGACGAAGGCGTGAATGTCGCGGTCTTCCGTGAAAGCCTCGATCAGCCCCTCGTCCTGGCAAAAGTGGGCCAGGACGCGCAGCTCGATTTGTGAATAGTCGGCCACGATCAGCCGCCCTTGCGCACTGCGCGGGATGAACGCGCGGCGGATTTCGCGGCCCAGCTCAGTGCGAATGGGAATGTTCTGAAGATTCGGATCGCTGCTGGACAGGCGGCCGGTGATGGCGGCCGTCTGACTGAAACAGGTATGCACGCGTCCGGTGCGGCGCGAGCGGGCCAGCGGCAGCGCATCCACGTACGTGCCGCGGAGCTTTTGCAGCTCGCGGTATTCCAGCAACGGTTTAAGCATGGCGTGGCCGGTCTCGCGCTGTAGGACTGCGAGCGTGTCGGCGTCGGTCGAGCGGGCGGTCTTGGTGACGCGCACCACGCGCAGCTTCAGCTCATCAAACAGGATTTCGGCCAACTGCCGGGGCGAATCGAGATTGAAGCGCCGTCCGGCGTGTCGGCAGACTTCGTCGCAGAGGGCCTCGGCACGCTCGGCCATTTGCCGGCTCATGGCCGCCAGGAAATTCACGTCAATATTGATGCCCTCCAGCTCCATGTCGGTCAGGACGGATACCAGCGGCATCTCAGTTTCATAGAACAGGTCGGCCACGCCGGTGGCCTGGATTTTCGGTTCCAGCAGCATGCGCAGCCGCCAGGTGTAGTCGGCGTCCTCGGCCGCGTATTCGGTGATGCGCGAGAGCGGCACCTGGTCCATTGAGAGCTGGTCGCGGCCTTTGCCGATCAGATCGGTGATCGGGATCATCTCATGCCCGAGCAGGCCGAACACCAGCGAGTTCAGACCGTAGGAGGCGCGTGCGGGATCGACGACGAACGCGGCGATCATGGTGTCGAACAGGGGCCCGTTCAGCGGCAGGCCGGCCAGGCGCAGGACGAGCGAGTCGTACTTGAGATTGTGGCCGACCTTGCGAATCTTGGGATCGGCCAGAATCGGGCCGAGGCGTTGGCGGACGAGGTCGAGCGGCAGCGCGGCGCCAAAGGCGCAGCGCACGGGGACGTAGTACGCCTGGCCGGGTTTCCAGGCGAAGGAGGTGCCGACCAGTTCGGCGTCGATGGGGTTGATGGCGGTAGTTTCGGTATCGAGCGCGAATTCAGGCTGGCGGGCCAGTTCGGCGGCAAGTTCGTCCAGGTTCTCGGGTGTATTGACCAGGCGGTAGTCGCCGCCTTCAGGCTGTGACAGCTCCGCCACCTCGGGCCGCGAGATCGCAGGAATAGCGGGCGCCGGCGTTGCGGACGACTGCTCGAAAAGGCTGGACGCATGCGCGGGGGACTGCGGCTGGGGGTTGGTGCCGACAGCGACGTCTGGCGCCGCTGGGGTTGTTGCATTCGCAGTGTCGTTCTTAGCGCGCGCCGCGGCCGGCAACTGGTCCAGCAGCCGGCGAAAACCGAGTTCGCGGAAGATCGGCTCGGCGGCGGACCAGTTAATTCGCTCGCAGCGGGCCTGTTCCAGGTCGAACTCGAGCGGCACGTCGCGCCGCAGGGTCATCAGTTGGCGCGAGATTTCCAAGCGCGGCGCGAACGCCAGCACGTTCTCGCGCTGCTTGGGCGTCAGTTCGTGTGCGTGAGCGATGACTTCCTCCGCCGAGCCGTATTTCTGAAGGAGCTTGGCGGCCGTCTTCGGGCCGATGCCGGCAACGCCTGAAACGTTGTCCACGTCATCGCCGATGAGCACCTGGGCGTCGATGGCCTGCTCCGGCGTCCAGCCCTTCAGCTCGGGCAGGCGTTCGGCCGTGATGACCTCGTCTTTAAGCGGGTCATAGAGGGCGACGTGCGGCGAGAGGATCTGGTCGAGGTCCTTATCGCGACTGACGGCGTAAAGCGTCAGGTCGGGCCCGGCCAGACGGGCGGCCAGCGTGGCGATGATGTCGTCGGCCTCAAAGCCGGGCACGCGCAGGATCGGGATTCCGACGGCCTGGACGATACTGATGATGCGATCCATCTGCACCGGCAGGTCTTCGGGAGAGAGCTGACGCTGGGCCTTGTATTCGGGGTAAATCTGCACGCGGAAGACCGTGCGATCGTCGACGTCCAGGGCCATGGCGAGGTAGTCGGGGCGCCGGTTGCGCAGCAGGTTCAGCAGCATCTGTGAGAACACGTGCGTGGCGCGCGTCGGCTCGCCACTGGGCGAACTCAGGTTGCCGAAGGGCGCGTAGTAGGCGCGGTAGATTTGCGAGTGGCCGTCGATGACGTATAGCGTTCTCGCCATGTCAAAATGGTAAGCGCATCCTGATTCTATTGCAGCAACGCTATCGCGGGTGTCAGCGCAATAGCCCGGCTGCAAGGGGTCTGCTGGTGCGCTCTGTGTGAATCGACGTCGATGTCAGCCGGAACCAGCACGCACGCCACGAAGTGCAGCGTGCCTACACCACTAGCGCAGACGCGAGGCGATTTGGGGCCCCTTCTGCGGCATGCCTTGCCGATCAAGCTTGCGGTTCGGAATCGCCATTTTCGCCTGCCTCGTCGCTCTCAGCCGGGGCTTCAGGTTCAACATCATCAGGCTCGCGCACCTCACCGTTGCCGGCCGCAGCGGCGTTCGCGGCGGGCGTCTGAGTAAGGATGTCAGCGCTCTTGTCGGCCCCTTCGCCGGCCGGGCTGAGACCGTTAATGGCGTTCTCTTCTTTTTCGCTGACCACGCGGGCAATCGCTACGACGCGGTCGTCCTCGTCGACGCGGATCAGCCGCACGCCCTGCGTGGCGCGGCCGATTTCGCGGAGATCAGACATGGGCATGCGCAGCAGCGTGCCCTTGGCGGTGATGAGCATCAGGTCGTTCTCGTCCGTGACCGCCCGCATGGCGATCACCGGGCCGTTGCGCTCGGTGGTCCTGATATTGATGACGCCCTTGCTGCCGCGGTGCGTGAGGCGGTATTCCTCGATGTCGGTGCGCTTGCCGTAGCCGTTCTCGCACACGGTCAGCAGGCTCATGCCCGGCTCGATGACCACCATGTCGATGACGCGGTCGTCGCCGGTCAGCGCGATGCCGCGCACGCCGCGGGCCGAGCGGCCCATGGGGCGCACCTCATCCTCGTTGAAGCGGCAGGCCATGCCGTTGCGCGTACCGAGCACGATCTGCTGCGCCCCGTTGGACAGCGAGACCTTGATCAGGCTGTCGTCCAAGTCAAGCGACATGGCGATGATGCCGCTGGGACGCGGGTTGGAGAACGCCCGCAGCGGCGTCTTCTTCACGATGCCCTTCTCGGTCGCGAAGAACGCGTACTGCTCCTCGAACTGCGACACCGACAGCACGGCCACGTGCCGCTCGTTGGGCTGAAGCGTGAGCACATTGGCCAGCGCCCGCCCGCGGCTGGTGCGCTGCATGCTCGGAATGTCGTAGACGCGCAGCCAGTACACGCGTCCGCGATTCGTGAAGAACAGCAGGTAATCGTGGGTCGAGGCGACGCGCAGGTGCTCGATGAAATCGCCGTCGCGGGCCTCCGTGCCGCGGATGCCCTTGCCGCCGCGACCCTGGCTGCGATAGGTGTCGATCGGCACGCGCTTGATGTAGCCCTCGTGCGAGATCGTGACCACCACGTCTTCCTGCGCGATCAGCTCGTCCAGTTCCAGCGTGCCCACGTCGCCCCCGATCTGCGTGCGCCGCTGCTCGCCGAGCTTCTCTTTCAGCTCGCGCATGTCCTCACAGATGATGTCCAGGACGCGCCGCTCGTCGCTCAAGATCAGCTCGTAATCCGCGATTTCCTCGACCAGCTTCGTGTACTCCGCCGCAAGCTGCTCGATCTCCAGCCCGGTCAGCCGGCGAAGCTGCATGGCCAGAATGGCGTCGGCCTGAGTGTGCGTCAGGCGCTGATCCGCAGCCGTCGCCTTGGCGACAAACACCGCCGGTAGCAGCGCCCGCACGGTCGCCGCCTCCGACAGCCGCAGGTTCTTCTCCATCAGCCGCTGGCGCGCCACGTCGGCGTTCGGCGATTCGCGAATGAGGCGGATGATTTCGTCGATGTCCGCTACGGCCAGAATGAGGCCTTCGAGTACGTGCGCCCGCTGGCGCGCTTTGCGCAGCAGGAACTGCGTCCTGCGGCGGATCACTTCCACGCGATGCCGCACGAAATGCTCGATTAGCTGCTTGAGGCCGAGTGTCCGCGGCACGCGGTTCACGAGCACGACATTGATCGCGTGAAGGTGCGACTCCAGTGGCGTGTACTGCCAGAGCTGGTTAATCGTGACCTGGACGTTGGCGTCCTTCTTGAGCGGAATGACCAGCCGCACCAATTGCTCGCGGCCGGACTCGTCGCGCAGGTCTTCGATGCCCTTGATCAACCCGCTTTCGACGGCCTCGTTGACGCGTTCCTTGATGGTCGGCAACAGCACGCCGTACGGGATTTCGTCGACGACGATCTGGATGCGGCCGTTCTTGAGTTCCTCGGTGTGCAGGACGCCGCGGACTTTGATGGAGCCGCGCCCGGTTTCGTAGGCCTCCTTGATGCCGGCCGTGCCGCAAATCACGCCGCCGGTGGGGAAGTCGGGCCCGGGGACGATCTTCATCAGCTCATCAATCGTGATATTGGGATTGTCGATGCAGGCGACCACGGCGTCGCAGATTTCGCCCAGGTTGTGCGGCAGCAGGCGGGTCGCCATGCCGACGGCAATGCCCTCCGAGCCGTTGACCAGCAGATTGGGGAACTTGCCAGGCAGGACGACCGGCTCTTTCCGCGTTCCGTCGTAGTTGTCCTCGAAATCGACCGTTTCCTTGTCGAGGTCTTCGAGCATCAGCTCGGCCGGCGTCATCAGGCGCGCTTCGGTGTAGCGCATGGCCGCGGGCGGGTCGCCGTCAATTGAGCCGAAGTTTCCTTGCGGATCTACGAGCAGGTGCCGCATGCTCCATTCCTGGCCCATGCGGACCAGGGTGGGGTAAATGACGCCCTCGCCGTGCGGGTGGTAGTTACCGCTGGTGTCGCCGCAGATTTTCGCGCATTTGCGGTGCTTGGCGCGCGGGTGCAGGTTGAGGTCGTTCATGGCGACCAGGATGCGGCGTTGCGAGGGCTTGAGGCCATCGCGCACGTCGGGCAGAGCCCGGGCCATGATGACGCTCATGGCGTAGGTAAGGTAAGACTCCTGCATCTCCTGCGAGATGGGCGTCGGGATACTTTGCGGGGTGATTGGCGCCCCGGCGGTTGGCGTCGCGCTCATAGTTCTCCGCTATGGTCGCCAGAGGCGACTAATTCGGCTTCGAAGCAGTAACAGCGGCTGCAAAGTCCGCCCCTCGTTCGCGCCCTTGCTCGCTGCCGGAGGCACGAGGCTGCTCCCGATTCCCGGGCCCTTCCGGCGCGCTTGGAACTGCTTCTCTTAATAATATTTTAGCCGATTACCGCGGCTTTCGCAGCAAGCGCGAGCTAAGTTTTCCGGCCTCCAAACTCGGCGATCAGCGGCGTCACGGCCTGCCGCGAACCTCGCGCCCGGCGTTAATTCGGATTTCCAATGTTCGGTACTTGTTCGTGTTGCGGACTTAGAGTACACTACTCAGCTTCAGGGTACGGGACGGAGGTCGCCCCGTGTTGCGGTCTTAGTTTCAAGGAGATGGTTCATGAAGCGTAGCTATCGGTGGATGTGGAGTGGGTGCGCGCTGATGGCGGCAGTGGCGCTGGCCGTTCAGGGCTTCACGCAGGAGAAGAAGCCCGACCAACCGGCGCAGCCGGAAACGAAACCGCCGCAGGTTCAGCCGGAGAAAAAACCGGGCGCTCCGGCTCCCACCGAGATGACACCGGAAGAGATGATGAAGCTGTGGCAGGAGTTGAACCCGCTGACGCCGCAGCACCAAGAAATGGCCAAGGCGGTCGGCAAGTACGACGTGCTGGTCCGTTACCGGATGGCGCCGGATGCGCCCATGCGGGAATCAAAGGGCAAGGCCGAGTTTAAGCTGATCCTCGACGGGCGTTTCATCGAACAGACGTACTCCGGTGACATGGAGGGCGTGCCCTTCACGGGCTTGGGAATCGAGGGCTACGACCACTTGAAAAAGCAGTTCCAGACGGTGTGGATGGACAGCATGAGCAACATGATGATGCACACCACCGGTACGGCCAGCCCGGACGGCAAGGTGATCACCTACACCGGCAAGATGGACGATCCGATGACCGGCCAGAAGGACAAACCCATCAAGATGGTCCTGCGCAAAATCAGCGACGATAAAACGGTCTTCGAGATGTACGATACGTTGCCGGACGGCACGGAATTCAAGTCGATGGAGATGGAGTACACGCGGCAGAAATAGCCCGTGGCGGCCCGGGATTTGCCTGAACGGGGCGGGCCCGCGGCCTGCCCCGTTCTCGTGCGCCGCCAGCGGCGCGAGCGGAGGATCATCCGGGGCGTTTCCGATCCAACTCGGCTACAATTGACGTATAAAGTGGCGGTTTGGCCCGAAGCCGGACGGGGCGGAAACTCGCGAATGCCCAGGACACGCAAGACAGGTACGGGAGCTGCACTCAGCGGCCGCATTACGGCCACAAATGCCCGCCGCGCGTGCGGTCGGAGTACGCTCGCGCCGCCCGGTCAGCCAGGCTCTTCCGATCGTGCAACGTTTTCCGCGGAAGCTGCAGTCCAGCCGAACGGCGAGGTAAACTGGCTGGTCGTTCGAGGAGCGGCGCACAACAACCTGAAGAAGATCGACGTTTCATTCCCGCTGGGGCGGTTCACCTGTGTCACGGGCGTCTCGGGCTCGGGCAAGAGCTCTTTGGTCAACGACATCCTCTACGCCGCCCTCGCACGCGAGCTGAACAACGCCACCACGCTCGTGCCTGGCCGTTATAGCCGGATCGACGGCCTGGGGCATCTCGACAAGGTGATCGCCATTGACCAGTCGCCCATCGGGCGCACGCCGCGCAGCAATCCCGGCACGTATATCAAGGTCTTCGACGAGATCCGCAGCCTTTTCACGAAACTGCCGGACGCGAAGCTGCGCGGCTACAAGCCGGGGCGCTTCAGCTTCAACGTTCCGGCCCAGCGCGGCGGCGGGCGCTGTGAAGCCTGCGCGGGCAACGGCTCCAACCGCATCGAGATGGACTTCCTGGCGGACGTGTGGGTCACGTGCCCGGTTTGCGGCGGGCAACGCTTCAACCGCGAGACGCTGCAGGTCCAGTACAAAGGCAAGTCGATCGCCGACGTGCTCGAAATGGACGTGCAGCAGGCCATGACGCATTTTGAGAACGTGCCGCGCATTCGGGAGATGCTCCAGACGCTGCACGACGTCGGCCTGGATTACATCAAGATCGGCCAGTCGAGCACCACCCTTTCCGGCGGCGAAGCGCAACGTATCAAGCTGGCCCGCGAACTGGTGAAGAAGGCGACGGGCCGAACGCTGTACGTCCTCGACGAGCCGACGACCGGCCTGCACTTCGACGACATTCGCAAGCTGCTGGGCGTGTTGCACGGCTTTGTGGACGCCGGCAACACGGTGGTTGTCATCGAGCACAACCTGGACGTCATCAAGACCGCGGACTGGATCATTGATCTCGGACCGGAGGGCGGCGAACAAGGCGGCTGGATCGTTGCGGAGGGCACGCCCGAGGAGGTCGCGGCGTGCCAGGCATCATTTACTGGTCAGGCGCTGCGCGAAGTGCTGAGCAGTGGGAATGGATTGTCCAAGCGCGGAAAAGTCCGCCGGAGCGCAGCACCTTCCCGCCTGCCCTCTTTCTCGCTTTCCGACGCCTGCGACGGCGAGGCGACGGCCGCTAGCGGTCTGACCACCGACGCCATCACCGTGGCCGGGGCGCGGCAGCACAACCTGAAAGACCTCGATGTCTCCTTCCCGCGCGAGCGCATCACCGTGTGCACCGGCGTGTCCGGCTCGGGCAAGACGAGCTTCGCGATCGATACGGTTTTCACTGAGGGTTACCGCCGGTACGTGGAATCGCTTTCGGCCTATGCCCGGCAATTTCTGGGGCAAATGGCGAAGCCGCGCGTCGATCACGTGCACGGGCTGTCGCCGGCCATCTGCATCGAGCAGAAGGCGGCCAGCAAGAGTCCGCGCTCGACCGTGGGGACGATCACCGAGATATATGACTACATGCGCGTGCTGTGGGCGCGCATCGGCACGCCCTACTGCCCGCGTTGCCAGGTGCCGATCGGCTCGCAGACAGTCGATGAAATCGTCGCACGTGTCATGGCCCTGGAGCCGGGCGCGCCGATCATGATTCTGGCCCCGGTCGCGCTGGGCGACGGCGAATCGTACGCGACCATGTTCAACCGGCTGAAGAATTCGGGCTACACGCGCGTCCGCATTGACGGCCAGACAATGTTGACTTCGCACGCGGGCATGCTCGACGCGCGGCGCAAGCACCGCGTCGAAGTGGTCGTCGATCGCACGACGGTGCGGGCCCGCGCCCGCGGGCGCATCGCCGAGAGTATCGAGCACGCACTGGCGCTGGGGAACGGCCTGGTAGTTGTGGTCAAGGAGGCGGTCGAGACAGTACGCGAAGAGAGGGATCGAGGGATCGAGGGATCAAGGGATCAAGAGACCGATGGTGAGGCTCCGGCTCGCCAATCCGAGCCGGGCGAGTCGGCGCCCGAAGCGCCGGCCGGTGTGCCACTGCTTGAAAGCGCAGCTTCAAGCAGTGCCGCTCCCGACGCAGCAGTCAACACCTCGGAGTCCGGTGACGAAGCGCCCGACTCCGCCCTGATCACCGTCAACACCCCGGCGCGCGAATTCATGTTCTCGCAGAAGCTGGCCTGCATGCGCTGTGGCACGAGCTACACCGAACTCGGCCCCAACCAGTTCAGCTTCAACAGCCAGCTCGGCTGGTGCGAGACGTGCGAGGGATTGGGCGTCCAGCGCGGGGCCCCGGCGGCCGAAATCATCAAGCATCCCAATCGCTCGGTCTTCAACGGGGCCATCGCCGGCTGGGGGCGCGTCAATCCCAAAACGCCCTTTGGCAAGATGTTGGGCGCATTGTGTGATCACCTGGGCATAGCCCGCGACGCGCCGCTGACCAAGTGGACCGCCGAGCAGCGCCGCATCCTGCTCTTCGGCTCGCCCGAGGGGCAATGGGTCGACGGCGGCCGCGCCTACGACGGCCTGCGCTTCCGCTGGCGCGGCCTCTTTCCCACGATTGATGCCGCCACGCGCAATAGCTGGATGCTGCGCTACCGCCTGCAAAACGTGGTCACCGACATCCCGTGCGTGGCCTGTCACGGCGGGCGGCTGCGGCCCGACGCCGCCGCGGTGCGCCTGGGCCCGCACGCAGACGAGGGGGCGCAAACGGATGACCAGTACCCGCCGCGTCAGGGTGATCAGCACTCCGCAGAGGCCCGCGCCGGCGGTCGCACCATCGTTGAGGTTTGCGAACTGCCGCTGACTGAGGCGGCGCGGTTCTTCGAGACGCTTGAACGCGAACTGGATGCACATCGGCGGCGCATCGCGGGCGAAGTGCTGAAGGAGATTCGCAATCGGCTCCAGTTCCTGCTGGACGTCGGTTTGGAGTACCTGACGCTACACCGCGCCGCCCCGACGCTTTCCGGCGGCGAGGCGCAGCGCATCCGCCTGGCCAGCCAGATCGGCAGCGGGCTTTCGGGCGTGTTGTACGTGCTCGACGAGCCGACCATTGGCTTGCACCCACGCGACAACCTGCGGCTGATCCGGGCCTTGCAAAAGCTCCGCGACCTGGGCAACACACTGCTAATGGTCGAGCACGATCGCGAGGTCATCCGCCACGCCGACCGCCTGCTCGACTTCGGCCCGCGCGCCGGCGCCGCCGGCGGCCACATCGTGGCCCAGGGCACCCCGGCAGACTTCCTAACGCCCAGCGCCCAGAACATACCGAGTGTGCCGAGTGCCGGGGTGCCATGCCCGAGCTCTAAGCGCGGGCATGCCTCCGTGAATACGCCGCAACCTCAACAAAACGCCTCCGCCCCACCGGACGCCAACCAATTCCACGAATCACTCACCCGCGCATACCTGTCCGGACAGTGTGCCATACCCGTCCCCACCAATCGGCGGCCGGTCAAGATCGAACTGGCGCGACCAAAGGCGGACGGACCGCACCATGTACAAAAGACCCGCCGCAAGTCCAACACCATGGGCACGGCGCCCGCCTCCACGCAAGCCGGCTCCGTTCTGCTGGTGCGCGGCGCACGGCAGAACAATCTGAAGAACATCGACGTCCCCATTCCGCTGGGCCGCTTCACGTGCGTCACCGGCGTCTCGGGCTCGGGCAAGAGTTCCCTGGTCAACGACATTCTCTGGCCCGCGCTGGCCATAAAGCTGCAGCGCGCCACGATGACGGCCGGCGAGCACGACGAGATCGAAGGCGTTGAAAACCTCGACAAAGTCATCAACGTCGACCAATCGCCCATCGGCTCGACCCCCTCCAGCAACCCGGCCACCTACACGGGCGCGTTCGACTGGATCCGCGAGCTGTTCGCGCGCCTGCCCGACAGCAAAGTTCGTGGCTACAACGCCAACCGCTTCAGCTTCAACCGCCCCGGCGGCCGTTGCGAAGCCTGCGAAGGTTACGGGCAGAAGTGCATCGAAATGCACTTCATGGCGGACGTATGGGTCGATTGCGAAACGTGTCACGGCCGCCGCTACAACCCCGAAACGCTGGAAGTGAAGTTCAAAGGCAAGTCGATCGCCGACGTGCTCGAAATGCGGGTCGCCGAGGCGCTGGAGCTGTTCGCCAACGTGCCCAAGGTCCGCCGCATGCTTCAGACGCTGGCGGACGTCGGGCTGGACTATGTCCAACTCGGCCAGCCGGCGCCCACGCTCTCAGGCGGCGAGGCGCAGCGCGTCAAGCTGGCCGCCGAACTCGGCAAACCGGACACCGGCCGCACGTTCTACATTCTCGATGAACCGACGACCGGGCTGCACTTCGACGACGTACGCAAGCTGCTGAGCGTCATTCACCGGCTGGTCGACCTGGGCAACACGGTGCTGGTGGTCGAGCACAACCTGGACGTAATCAAGTGTGCGGATTGGATCATCGATCTCGGCCCGGAGGCCGGCGAAGGCGGCGGATGGATTGTCGCGATGGGCACCCCGGAGGAAGTCGCGAGAAAATCAGAACTGAGCAGTCAGAACTCAGTCAGAGGGCGGAAATCAGCGGCGCTCAGCAAACGCGGGAAGCAGCCGCTCGGCCGCGAAACTCGCAACTTCCTACTTCCCCCTTCTGACTTCGTCTGCCACACCGCGGCCGCGCTGGCGCCGGTGCTCGCGCTCGGCCCGTATGAGCCGCGCACGCCTTACGACCCCAAGGCCCATGCCCGGCGCGAAATGGAGGTCGCCAAGGCCGGCTTCGGGCGCCTCGGGCGCGAGGCGCGCCTGCCCTGGCAGATCGATGGGCGCAAGTGGCACCTCGAGCAGCGCACCAGCCGCGAGGGCAAGCCGAAGCATTGGGAGGCCGCCGCGCTGGAGTACGTGATCGACCTCGTGCAGGAAAACGGCGGCTTTGCCCCGACAAATTGGAATGAACGCGCCAGCGTCGAGATTACCGCTGACGGCGCGGAAAACTGGTTCCTGCACGCCCTCACTGGCGACGAATGGCTGCTGCAGTTGTGCTTCCTTGTGCCGCCGGGCACGTTTGAGCGGCGCGCCCTCGAACGGCAGCTCGGCCTGAAAACGCTGGATGAGCGCGGCGACCTGGAAACCTACGGCGACTGGTCGCGCGTTGATATTCGCCCGCGCCTGCGGGGCGGCGAGGCTGTGGTCATCTACGTACACGACAAGCAGGAAATCGACACACCGGGCTTTCGCAAGTTCATTCGTGACGCAGCCCGGGCGTACCTCGAATCACAGCGGCGCGGCGGCCCAAAACAGAAATGAGCACAAGAATGCGCGGCTGTAACGTCACAGGGCTGTTGAGATGATTGAGGCGATTTGCCGGCGGGCGTTCTTTCAGTTTGAGTTCCCGATTCATTACCGGGCGCGTACGCCGGTGATTGATGGCGACGTCTCCAAATGGGGCCCGCACTTTTTGGTTCCGGCGCTGGTGGAAATGGAGGACCAGCCGCCTTTCGCGGACGTGTACTGCGCTTGGAACGCCGATCATTTCATGGTCGCGTTTGACGTTCCGGAAAGATGGGGTCCGCTACGCTGCGACCAGACCCAATGGTGGAAACTGGACGGCGTCCGCATTTGCATCGACACGCGCGACACACGTGACGCGAAGCGAGCCACGCGCTTCTGCCATTTCTTTTACGTCCTGCCCACCGGCGGCGGCCCGCGCCGTAATCAGCCGGTCATCGGCCTGCACCGCATGAGTCGCGCCAAGGAGCCGCCGCCCGCGGTCGACCTGGCGCAAATTCAGCTCGCCGCCCGCACCGCCCGCCGCGGCTGGTCAGTTGAAGTCGCGATACCCGCAAGCAGTCTCAGCGGCTGGAACCCGTCTGAGCACCCGCGCATCGGATTCTTCTACAAGGTGAAAGACACGCAACTTGGCAGCCAGCATCTGACGGTTGACGATGAACTGGGCTGGAACGCCGACCCGAGCACGTGGGCGACGGGCGTGCTGGTGAAGTGAAAAGTCGCCTCATTATCCACTTGGCCGAGTCTCATTTATACCAATTCACCAGCTAGTTAGTCGGGATTAAGAAACCCGAGTTATTGAACCATCATTCGGGCCTTCGGCGAACCCAGCCGTTGGGGACGGTCCCTGTCCGCTTCGGTTCGCAATGGTTCCGTTTGAACTGGAGACTGAGATGATGAAACGTTGCTTTGACATCGGTGTCGTGGTTGTCGCACTGTTAGCCGTTCCGCTTGCGCTGGCTCAAACGGGCAGCGCGGGACAGTCCGGCGGCAGCCAGTGGACCACAGGTCAGTACGGCCAGATGGGCGCTGAGCCGGGGCACCCCGGCCAGTACGGTCACACCGGCGGGCAATACGGTTACACCGGCGGGCAGTACGGCGCCCAATACCAACCGGGCGCTATGTATGGCGGCCAGATGGGGGCCTATCAAGGCCAGTCGGGCGCATACGGCAGCCAATACGTCCCCGATTTCGGCTACGGGCAGTTTGGCAGCTACGGCAGCCCGTACATCCCAGAATGGAGCTATGGCGGGGGCCAGCGCGGGTATTGGCAGGGCGGCATGTACGGACAGACCGGCCAGTATGGCCAATTTCGTGGGACGCAATACAGCAGCCCCTATACGTACACCGGTTATCCTCAGTATCAGGGAATGCAATACCATTCTGGCCAATCTGGCCAAGGCTTTCGTGGCGGCTATTATCCGGGCTATCCGAGCGGCCAGCCGAGCGGCGGATACTCCGGGCAGCCCGACTGGTATAGCTGGCAGAACCGCTACAACCAGCCGGACTGGAGTCAACAGGGCGTCTGGAGACAACGCAGTCAACAGCCCTACGGCTACTCCGGGTACGGACAGCAGGACTATTACCGCGGCAGCTATTACCCGAGCAGCGCTTGGCCCGGCTACGGAAACCCGGGCTGGCATAATCAGCCCGCTTCCTATACTCAATGGGACTGCCGCAGCATGCCATGCCCGCAGGGTTATGGCACGGTCGGGCATATGCGTTGTGATAATCTGTACGGCACTCCCTGCTACAACCTGATTAACCCGTACAACGGTTCGGTTGCGCACGAGGCTTTCGAGCGGTAAGCGTCACCGCGGGCCTCAAGCCGTTTTCAGCCAAGCGAGAACGCCGCCGGCGCGGCCTGGGTCGCGTAATGGCGGCGTTTTGCCTTGCGCTGCCGGCGCCGCTGGGTTTTTTGCCTGGTCCCGGGCCGTGAAACCGGCGGAAGGTGCCGCGCCGGTTATGACGCGCAGTTTGTCGATGCTGGAAGGGCGAACGGGGCGACCCATAAAAGCTGGTCCGCCGGCAGAGAAACCGCGCCCGGGCACGCGTGAAAGGCAACCATCGGCCGCGCCGGCAGGTTTTCATTGCCTTTGCATTCGGCCGCGGTATGGTTGTTACGGAGCGTGGAGGAGGCATGGGCAAAGACTACTTCGCCATTCTCGGACTGACGCCGGGCCGCTACTCCGGGCCGGAAATCGCCCGCCGCTTTCACAGCGAGCGCGCCCGGCTGCTGGCACAGCTCAACGAGCCGGCCCTGCACGATGCGGTGTGCCAACGCCTGGACGAACTGCACCTGGCCTACGCCGCTCTGCACGACCCTCAGGGCCAGGAGCGCGCCCTGCGCCTGCGCGGTGCTGCCGCCGACCAGATCGCGGCCCTCAAAATGCTGATCGCCGCGTCGCTGGAGGATGGCTTGCTGCGCTATTCCCGCCGCCAGCACATACTGCAAGAGGCCCGGCAACTCGGCCTGTCCGACTTCCAGGCGCATCTGCTGATCGCAGAGGTGCAGTTCGCAGATGACGATTTTGCGGCCGACTGGGTGAGAGCCGGCGAACTCCCCGCGGTCACTCGCCCAGTGGAGAGACGGCGCGGAGCGGGGCGGCGTCTTGTAGCGGCCGGCGTGCTGGCGCTGGGAATCTTCGTGGCCTTGGTGCGCTGGTTCGCGGCCTAACTCATTCCAAGCCGTAGCTCTTCAGCATGTCCTTTGACAGCATGACCAGAAGCATCTGCCCCACGTCGAAGGCGAAGTGCGCCACGATGGCAGCCAGCAGGCTGCGCGAATAGATGAAGATTAGCGCGAAAACCACCGCCACACCCGAGATTTGGAGGATCCCCAGGATGCCCTGCTGAAAGTGGAGAACCGCGAATATTACGGTCGAGATCAAAACCGCCGACCACCAATAGCCCGTGATGCGACGCAAGTACGGCAGCATCAGCCCGCGGAAGAGAATCTCCTCGCTGACGGCCACGGGGATCATCAGTATGATCACTTTTCCGAGAGTATCGGGCAGCAGCTCTATCAGATCCTGGCGCTTGGTAAGGTCGGATTGGAGCCCGGGGAACAGTTGTAACACGGCGCTGATCACGATCACGCTAAATATCATCCAGCCGTACGCCACCCCCAGGCCGGCGGCGCCCCACAACAACTGTTGCCCCGGCATGTGTGCTTGCACTCCGAACGCGCATGACGGGAGGTTGCGGCGCCATAGCAGAAAAGAGAGCAGCCCAATGCTCAGGATCACCTGGAACAGTTGCTGGCTCATCATCATGCGGAAAGTGGGCTGATCGGGCAGCTCTCGCCCGGTCGCCGCCATCCACGTGCCTACCACGATACTCGGTCCCCCCAGCGCGACCGCGGCAACCAGCAGCAAGAGCAAGAAATCGACAACGGCCGCGCGGAGAGGAAGCCCCGGCAGCGTCAGGCAGGTCGCGGATGCGGGCGTCTGGGCGGCGGACACTGCGCGGGCGCGCACGGCGCCGCCAGGCAAGCGGCCTGGGAGAGCGCCGGGCGGCATTTCCACCGGCCGTGCAAAGACGACCTCCGGTTGCGGTGCTTCGGGCGAAAGGGGCGAATCGCTCACGAATTCCTCATTAGCCGGCGCGAACCGCGCTGGATCCGAGCGTAACGCGCGAGCCAGGGCAATCCGCACTCACCGGGGTGACACGCCTGACGCGCCATGGCGAGCCGGCTTCGCTCCCGTTCTTGGCATTTTTGTCATTCTGCATCGCATAATCCCCGACACGCCCCGGCTCGGCTCCGTTGGCGCGGCGCGAATGATCATGATAATAGACGACCGCGCCGAACGCGGCGCAGACGTTCAGGAAATTGCATAGCCTACCACATACTACACAACGCTGGATTGATGGATGAGCGGTAATGCAGGCAACCTATCCGGCCCACGCGGCGGATTGAGGCCGGGGGCTGGGCTCACGCGCGGCTGGCATTGGGAACGCGTCGGAGAATTGCTGGTCTCGAATCCGGTCCGTTGCAAACGCGACCAGTGCTATCTGGCGCGCGGTACCGCCGCAGATGGAATGCGGCCGGTGTTGGCTGAGTTCGCGATCAGGTTCCTGCAGGACGGGCGCGAACTCGCGCAGCGCAGGCTGGCGCTGCACGCCAGGAACGGCCACGACGGAGAGTTGCTGGGTTGGATTCAGACGCCCGAAAACGCAACGCATCTGCAAATACTCGTGCCGCGGGCCGCGTCAGCCAACGTCCTGGGCGAAGTGACGTTTCACGCGGTCGCGGAACGCGATCCGAAATGTCACCCGCTGGCCAACGTGCCGCGCTGGAACACCTATCGCCCGCCGTTTCCTATCCAGCGCGTGCTGTTGCCTGCTTCCCTGGCCGAACTTGCCAGCGCTGTCCCGGAGCTGGCCGTCACTCACGTGCGCCCGCGCTCGCGCGGCGCACTGGCCCATCAGGCCAATCAGGCCGCGTGCGTGCTCGATCCAGCCTGGGTCGACGGCCTGGGCCTGACCTGGGAGGATTTGCTGCGCCTGGCCGACCGCTGTTGGCTGCTCGTGGATCTCGAAACCGCCGGGAAACTCCTGAGCCGGGCGGGCGTGCGCGGGTTGGAGCTTTTCACCGATGAGGCGCAACATGGCCTCATGTCGGCCCGGGTCGAATACGCCGATGTGCAGACGCGCGGCTTCGCATTGCAGGATGTATTTCCTTACGGCGCCCTGACGCCGGCCGGCGGATTTTGCGTACGCGCGTTGCGAGCCAACCGCGCCTGGCGGCGTCTGGCTGACGAACTGGCGCTGGCCACGCTCTTGGCCAGCGAAACCCCCAGCCCGCGCCAAACCGGTCACGTCCTGTCGGCGGCCGCCGCACTCGGGCGCGGCGAATTGGTGATTACCGATTTGCCCTGGCTGGTGGCCGGAAGCATGGGCCCGCCAATAGCGCCAAGATTGGCCCAACACGCTTTGCGTATGCACCTGGGGGCCCCCGTCGAAGACGACCTGCAATACTGGAATCGCTGGGACGATAGCCAGATCGTGGTGCGCGATATCTGCGATTTGGCACGCCGCTATCCGCCACTCCAAACCGTTCGCTGGACGCCCTCGCCCGAGGGCAACGCGTGTCTCGGAGTGTATTTGCCCGCTCAGAACCGCGCGGCCCGCGCCACCACCGTTCTGATCCACACCGGCCGCATCGACAATCTCGACTTGCACGGGGGTCTGCCGCCGGAGCCGATGATGATCATCATGAAGCAACTGGCGCGCGAGGCGCGCGAGGCGACCGCCTGGGCGCAGCGCTACCTGGCAAATGTCAACGTGGTCTGGCAGTTCGACACCGCAGCCGGCCTGCGCTACGCTGTGAATTACGCCTCAGCGGAGTCCTTTGACTTCGGTACTGTTTACTCGTCTCACCTACATCCGTTGAACGGGCGTAAGGACTGCACCCCTTCGAGCGTGCGGAACGGGGCCGCAACGCGTGACAATCCGGCGCGCGGCGAGAGTGCGCTTCTGACACAAGGCGAGGGGATTTATGGTGACGGATCGCTGGACTATCTGCGCCAGCTCATGTCGCATGTCCGCGGGCTCATCGAAGCGCAAGCGGTGTGACAGTGACGCGTGGCGCGTTCTCGGCAACGACCTTTATCGCGATGCTCGTAAAATAAATAAGCCCCGGACTGGCCAACGTATCTACGAAGCCGGGAGATTATCTCCGGGCCATCCGGGGCTTCAGCATGCACGTTAAGAAAATCGTGCTGCTTAACCAACTTTCAAAAACACTTGAAACGTGCTTCCGAGCGCGTTTTACTACTTCTCTGATCGTAGATATCGGCAACTAAGACATGTAGATCAGCATAACGGTGGTGCGGGCGACCCGATAAGAATTGCCGATCCCGCAGGCGATCCTCACGGACGACTCGTCGCGGCTGGCTGCGCGCGGTCACGCAAGTCCTGCCACGGATCCGCAACATGGCACACCCGCCCGGTTTTCTCGACGTAATCCTGGTGGTAATCCTCGGCCGGCCAAAATGTCTTGGCCGCCTCGACCTGCGTTACGATCTTGCGCCCGCCGAACGCGCGGGCCGCCGTCAGCTCGGCGATGTACGCCTCCGCTTCGCGCCGCTGCTGTTCGTTCGTATACCAGATGCCCGAGCGGTATTGGGACCCGACATCCGGCCCTTGCCGATCCAGCTCAGTCGGATCGTGCATCTTGAAGAACGCCTCGAGCAGCCGCCGGTAGGTGATCCGCTGAGGGTCGAAAACCACCTTCACGCTTTCGGCATGGCCGGTGCGCCCGTTGCAAACCTGCTTATACGTCGGGCGGTCCACGTGCCCCTGCATGTACCCGGCGACGGCGTCAATTACGCCCGGGCCTTGCTGAAAGTAGTGCTCGATGCCCCAGAAGCAGCCGCCCGCGAAATATGCCGTCTCACGACTCGCATCCGTGCTCGGGGCGCCCGCCGACTGAGTGGCCGGCGGCGTTGCGGGCTCAGACCCAGGCCGCGCGGCTGGCCGGCTTTCGGGCGGCAGCGCCTCGCTTTTGGTGTAAAACTTGAGCGACACCGAATTGAGACAGTGCCGTTCACCCGTCGGCTGAGGCCCATCATCAAAAACATGTCCGAGATGGGCGCCGCACCGGGCGCAGTTTATTTCAGTCCGGATCATGCCGGCGCTGCGATCCGTTTTCCGGGAAACGTGGTGCGGGTCGAACTCGCGGTAGAAGCTCGGCCAGCCTGTGCCCGACGTGAACTTGTGCGCGCTAAAGAACAGCGGCAGCCCGCACACTACGCAGCAGTAGGTTCCGTCCTGCTTGTTGTCCAACAGCGTGCCGCAAAACGCCGGCTCCGTCCCGGACTTCTGCGTGATGCGGTAGGTTTCCGGATCGAGCTTGGCCGCAAGTTGCCGCACCTCTTCGCGCGACAGCGGTGTAATATCGTAACCGGTAGCGGAATACCGTCGTTGCATTTGATTCACCCCATCGGCCGCCGAAAACTGGCCCAGACAGACGATCGTCGAGAGCATTACAGCGACCATAGCGAAAGTGGCAACTACGGCCGGCCGCGTTTTATTCCGCGCTCAGCGGCGCCGAATGCGTTCAGGGATGGGGGTCGGGTTGGCCGTCCGCGGCCTTGACGTCTGCTAGCTGTTGCATGACCGCAGTTACGCGCTCCAGGTTGATGGCCGCCTCCTGATTGCCCGGCCACAATCGCAAGGCCTCCTGGAACTCTTGCTGGGCTCTTGCGAAGTCGCCCAGCATGGCGTGCACGTTCCCCAGCATTTTGTGGGTTTCAGACATTTCGGGATTATCTTCCTGCTGCACGGCAAGGAGCGTCTGAACATCGTAACGCGCCCGCAGCTCCTCTTCCGTGATTCCGGCCGCCGCCTGGGCCTCAAGCTCTTCCGTCGAGACCACGCTGAGGCCCTCCATGGCACGCTGCAACATGTTGCGATACGGCTGCGTCAGGTCGAGCTGTGCCTGCCGCGTCTTCTCGAACGCAACCAGCGCCTCCTGCGGCTTGTTTTGCGACAGCAGAATTACCCCCAAACGGCGGTATACTTTGTCCGGCTCGGCGCCGCACTCCAGGGCTTCCTGATAGAGTCTTTTCGCCACCTCGTAATTATTTGGGTTTCTCCAAATCATCTCAGCGATGTTGAACAGGATTACGCCGCGCAGGAACTTTCCCGGATTCTCCTGCAACGCCTGCTCCAGAAGGCGAACGCCGGCGTCCACCTGACCGCTCCGCGCCACGGCGATTGCCAGATGTACGCGCGTTTGCGTGTCTTCGTTGACCGCCAGCGCCTGCTTGAAAGCGCTGATGGCCCCTGCGAAGTCGTTATTGCGAAGCCGCGTGACGCCGGCGGCCGAGTACCAGTCGGCCTCGGTTTTTCGGCCCGGCCGGGACATTTCGGCCAGCCAGGGCGGGTTTATCCAGGTGATGATGGCGAAGATTATGACTCCGCACCACAGGATCAGCAGCCCGCCGGTGACCACGGTGTGCAGCCACGGACGAGGCACCGCGCCGGGCGAGCTGCCGGCCGGTCGCAGTTCGGGAGACTCAGTCATTGTTGACGACGAAGAGGACGTTTTTGCCTTCCTTTTTCAAGCGGTTAAACGTTTCACAAGCCTGTGGCGTGGGCTGAATTATCACCTGCGAGCCGCGTTTAGTGTTCGGGTTATACATAAAATGCGTTTTTCTGCTCATGAACCCGTGGCCACCTTCGCCGTGCGGCCCGGCGCCGATCAGAATTATGTCCGCGCACTGTTTCAGGAAGAATCCCCGGTCGCGCGGATTGAATTCATGCAACTTCGTCGCCGGGTGCAGCGTGCCGTTAGGCAATATGGCGAAATCGAAGTATGGCCACACCAGGCCGCGGTAAACGGCCAGGCCGGGGCGCCAGTAGACCATGCCGCTGTCGCGATAGTGCACCAGGGCCCAGGCCTGTGCGCCGATCGCCAGAACCGCGATGGTTATCATTGCCCAGCGCCAGGGTCGAAACTGGCTCAGATGCAGTATCAGGAAAGTCACCACGAACGTCCCGATCGTCAGGTAAATGGTGATCGGAATTTCGTCGGCAATGTTCAGCAGCGAGCAATACGTCAGCAGCCCCCAGGCAGTTACGCCCAATAGCAGCATCATGCTGCCGGGCGACCTGAAGTACTCCGACAGTCGCCGGTGTCGCAGCGGCCGCCAACTCCGCAGTTCACTGGAACCGTTGTAGACCAGCAACAGGCCCATCACGCCGCCCCAGACGTCCTTGGATATGTCGCCGGTATCGAAGAAACGGTTGTTGACGAAGGTTTGGAATAGCTCGTCGAAAGTAGAAAGCGCCAGCGAGACCCCGACGGTCAGGCCGATGATCGTGGCCGGCTTATAGCCGCGCGGCGTCAGATCGCGGTACAGAATTACCGCGAAAAACATGTACGCGAAATAGTGCCAGTTCAACTGCAGTTCATAGAACTCGTGGCCGAAATAGTAGTCATTAATGTACTGGCCGTAGGCGATCATCAGCACGGCGATACCCGCCGCCACCAGCCGCCCGCGGTTGAGATAGGGCCACAGCAGCGCCAACAGCCCCACTCCTACGACGGAGGCGACCACCAGCACCCAGGGCACGTCTACGCCCATAAACGGGAATGTCGCCGCGGAAGCTCGGCCGATGGCGTCCTGCAGGTACGCGCGCAGCATCAGGAACGGCATGCACACGACCAGCAGCGCCGTCGCCACCAAATGCAAGCGCGTCGAGTGAATCCACTCGAGGCGTGAAGGGGCATAGCGGGTGGTTACTGCCGTACTCATCGACGCGCACCCAAAATCGTGGGCCCTCTGGAACCGCAGCGCTGCTCGCAGGCACGCGGATCGAGTTCGGCGCCGAAACGTAGTATACCCGGCCGCAATCCGTCGTCCCAGGCGGCGCGGGCCTGGCAGATCCGCAAATCAACGCTAAACACCACCATTATCGCTCCAAACCGTTCGTATTCCTCAAGGGCGCGGCGCCGGGCGCGCCGCGCGGGCCTGCCGCTCCAGTTGGTCCAGCATCTCGATGTTCCTGGCCAGTTGCCGATTGTCGGGCCAGATGCGCTGCGCGTTGGTGCACGCCGCGCGGCATGCCGATCACCAGCAGCGAGGTCAGAATCACGGGCAGCCGGGTGGAGTGAATCCACTGGAACCGGGAAGGGGCGTAGACAGCAGGGTGCGCTGTGGTCATCGTTTCTTAGCGATCCTTCGGCGCCGCCGTGGCCAAGCACTCGCAAGAAGACCGCCCCGCAGGCCGGTCTCGGAGTAGAACAGTAGGATAACGGCAGCCCCCAACCGTCCGCAACCCGAATCGCGGCTCCCGGCCGCGCGAGCCAAACCACGCTCACTCGAACCGCTTCTCGCGCTCCGGGCCCGGATAACGGCGCACGCCACTCGCCCCGCCGGGTGGTCCCGTTGTTAAGTGGGGAGCCCCCAGCGCGCATGACGGGCAAGTTCCGCGTAAAAACGCGGAAAAATGAGCCTTCCAGCACCCCATCTCGCGCGCGTGGCCATCAATCGCGTTCACACGCGTGGCGACATGGCGATCGGTCGCGTCCTCGCGCACGTGGCGATCGATCGCGCCCTACGCTAAATTGCCTTGTTCGGCGCGCCGCTTGCCATAACGCCGGCGCTGTTGCTGTTTGTTGATCCTGGCTCGTGGAGGTGCCCTATGACCGACATTCTGAAAAAGCTCAATATTTCCGAAAACTACCCCGGCGGTTTCTGCGGCGAGTGGCTCGGCTCCGGCCCTACGCTCGACGTCATCACGCCTGTCGACGGCTCGCACATCGGCTCCGTCCGGCAAGTGACGGAGGCCGAGTACGACCGCATCGTCGCCCGCGCCCACGAAGCCTTCCTCTCCTGGCGCATGGTTCCGGCTCCCAAGCGCGGCGAAATCGTTCGCCAGCTCGGCGTCCGCCTGCGCGAATACAAAGAGGAACTCGGCGCGCTGGTCACGCTTGAAATGGGCAAGATCGCGGCCGAGGGCGCCGGCGAAGTGCAGGAAATGATCGACATCTGCGATTTTGCCTGCGGCCTTTCGCGCCAGCTTTACGGGCTGACAATGCACTCCGAACGCCCGCGCCATCGCATGTACGAGCAGTGGCACCCGCTGGGCGTCGTGGGCGTGATCAGCGCCTTTAACTTCCCCGTCGCCGTCTGGAGCTGGAACGCCGCCATCGCGGCCGTCTGCGGCGACAGCACCCTCTGGAAGCCCGCCAGCAAGACCCCGCTGACCGCCATCGCCTGCACCAGAATCGCGCAGCAGGTCTGCGAAGAGAACAACGTCGACCCGGCCATCTTCTCCCTGGTCGTCGGCCCGGGCCGCACCGTGGGCGAGAAACTCCTCAACGACCGGCGCATTCCGCTGGTTTCCGCGACCGGTAGTTGCCAGATGGGCTACCGCGTCGGCGAAGTCGTCGGCAAGCGCCTCGGCCGCACAATCCTCGAACTCGGCGGCAACAACGCCATTATCGTTACGCCCTCGGCCAACATGGACATGGCCGTCCGCGCCATCCTGTTCGGCGCGGTCGGCACGGCCGGCCAGCGCTGCACCAGCACGCGCCGCATCATCGTCCACGAGAGCGTGCGCAAAGACCTGGTAAACCGGCTGACGAAGGCTTACGCGTCGGTGCCGGTCGGCGACCCGCGCAAGTCCTCCACGCTGATGGGCCCGCTGGTCACGCACCAAGCGGTCGAAGACATGCAGAACGCCATCCGGCGCGTCAAGGAAGAGGGCGGCGAAATCCTCTTCGGCGGCGAGCCGCTCTCCGGCCCGGCCTACCCCGGCGGGCATTACGTCAAGCCCTGCATCGCGGCCGCCAAGAACGAATTCCGCATCGTTCAGGAAGAAACCTTCGCCCCGATTCTGTACATCATCAGTTACGGATCGGCCGGCGGATCGCCGGAGAAAGAACTGGAACAGGCCCTCGCGCTGCACAACGGCGTCCCGCAGGGTTTGAGTTCCGCGATCTTCACGACCAACCTGCTTGAAGCCGAGACGTTCCTGTCGCACCTCGGCAGCGACTGCGGCATCGCCAACGTGAACATCGGAACCAGCGGCGCCGAAATCGGCGGCGCGTTCGGCGGTGAAAAGGAAACCGGCGGCGGGCGCGAATCCGGCTCCGACGCCTGGAAGGCCTACATGCGTCGCCAGACCAACACGATTAACTGGAGCACCGAGCTGCCCTTGGCCCAGGGCATCACGTTCGGTTCGTAGGCACCCGGAAACACGGCCGGCGCCGGCCGGCATAGAGAATCGCTCGGCCGATAACCAGGATTGGCGGCATGCGGAAACCTCCGCGGCCGCCAATTTCTGTTGCTTTCGCGTTCGGGATGGCAACAATTGAAGAGGTAGCAGCGCCGCGTAAGCGCGCTTCGCGTCTGCGCTGGCGGTGCAGCGATTGAGTCTGCGCTGGCGGTGCAACGGCGACCGCAGGAGGTGCGAGAATGCTTCGAAGCTGGTTCACAAATGGTGGTAGGCGCTCGTCGATGTACGCCTGCGTGGCGGCGGTCGGGTTGGCAGCGGCGCTGTGCGCGAAAGGGCGCGCGGCCGAGGTGATCGTCAAAAACGATTCGTTTACAGAAGGCTCACCGGCCTACCTGGTGGGCGACTTCGTCCCCGGCGAGGAAGTGGGCGTGCGGCTCACTTCGCCGTGCGACGGCACAATCGTGGGCGTGCAGATAGCCTGGCTGGAGGGGACGCCGGGACACCCGCCAGCCCTGCACCGCGCCATTCGCATTTACGACGGCAGCACGTTTCCGACACCGGGCGCTCAATTGGCGTACTTGGAGGCGCCGCTGCTGTCGCCGGGTTTCGTCAACGAATTCCGGTACCTGGACGAAGCCGGCACGGTTCCGTTGTCGGTTCCGGTAACGGTGGGGCAGCAGTTCTACGTTGCCCTGGAATTCGATGAGCCGACGGACGTTGGCAGCGGCGGGGCCAGCGTAGTTCGCGACACCGACGGCTGTCAAACCGGCCGGAACATCATATATGTCATTCCCGGCGGTTGGTTCAACTTCTGCCTGTTCATCCAAGGCGACGTGGTCATTCGCGCCGTGGTGGATTGCGGCGAGCAGTCGGGAGCGTGCTGTCTGCCGAGCGGCGCGTGCCAGTTCATCACGCCCACGCAGTGCGCCGGAAGCGCCGGCACTTACCACGGCGATCTGGTCAGTTGCGCCGCAGTGGAGTGCCCGCAGCCCAGCGGCGCCTGCTGTTTCGAGGCGACCGGCGGCTGCTTGGATCTGACGCAACAGCTTTGTGGGGTGACGGCCGGCATATGGGCGGGAATGGGAACGCAGTGTGCCACGTATACCTGCTTCCCCAGCGGTGCGTGCTGTCTGCCGGACGGCGGGTGCGTCGACGAGCTGAGTCCGAGCGAATGTGCGGCCGCAGCCGGTGTATACCAGGGGGATGGCACGCAGTGCGGCCTGATTGATTGCCCTGATCCTACCGGGGCGTGCTGCATCGCCAGCACGGGCGGCTGTGTGGTGCTGAGCGAGGCCGGTTGCGCCGTCGTGGGCGCGTACTGGGCCGGCTTCGGCACAACGTGCGTCGATCTCAACCAGAATGGGAAGGCCGACGCCTGCGAGGCGGGCGACTGCAACTGCGACGGCGCCGTTAACGTCTTCGACATCGACGCCTTCGTGCTGGCGCTGACCGACCCGGCGGCTTACTACGCGACTTACCCGAACTGTTTCATCAGCAACGCGGATACAAACCGCGACGGAACGGTGAATGTGTTTGATATCGATCCGTTCGTGGCGTTGTTGACGGGCGAATGAGCTGGCTGAGGGATCAAGGGATCTAGGGATCGAGAAGAAGAGCAGAGACGGGGCGGGCAGTTTGCCAGTTTGCCAAGTGGTTGCCGGAGAGGCGAACAGGTGACAAAGGCGGCTGCGCGCGGTGCTACCCCAGGTGATCACGCGGTCTGATAAAAAGCCCGCCAGGATCGCGTGTTGGGGGCAGGTGATCAGATGCTCATGGTTTTTGTGCACACGATTTTGATAACCTGAGGCGCCGCTGCGCGGAGAGAGTTGATAGGTGAGAGGTG
>ERZ795047.1130-NODE-1130-length-29481-cov-4.366818_pt1 | contig 29481 bp, 23 predicted proteins | sample MGYA00375131_ERZ795047 | MGnify/ENA primary metagenome ERZ795047 (study PRJEB30176, sample SAMN05720228) | activated sludge metagenome | isolation source: Anaerobic digester | place: Japan | collected 2015-05-20 ...
TTGTTGGAAAGTAAGGCCGTCTTCCGACTTCAAAAACGCCGCCGGTGATGCGAGATAATCGGCATCCGTCGGCAGGGCAGGTACCAGAGGAGAGCGATAGACCCGCCGCCCACAGGAGGGACAATGAAACGGCGCCAGTCTAAAAAGGGGCAATATGCGCTTTTCGACGAAGCCTTTTGCGTCGCTTAGCTCGATAGCTCCGTTTGCACATTTCGGGCAAGAAATCATAGACATTTGATGGTAGAACCGGGTCAAAGAGCCGCCCACACTACTTGTCGGCCAACTAGTTCGCGGGAACAGGATACCGAGGGTGACCTTAAGTTCGATTCTATTGCCCGCCCCCAGCCAAGTCAATGCGTGCTTCTTGCACGCGCCTTTCAGCTCGTCGCCCGCTCATGCGCGATTCCCGAGAGTTGCATGACGGCTTCCCACTGCTCCTCGGTAATCGGCATAACTGAAAGGCGAGGCAAGCGGACGAGGGGAGATTCTGAAAAAGCGGGGCTGTTCCTGATTTCTGAAAGCGAAACAGGACGAGGCAGAGGTTGCTCCGCCCGAAGATCGACAACCACCAGGACACCGCCCGGTTGTTTCGGATCAGGACAGGGGTCATTCAGAACCCGGGCGATCCCGACTATCCGTTTTTCGTCGCCTGTATGGTAGACCAGCACCCGGTCGCCGCGAGTGAAGCTTCGTAAGTGTTTCTGAGCAAGGTTGTTGGTTACGCCGTCCCATACGGTCTGACCATCCCGCTCCAGGTTTGCGAAGGAATATACTGAAGGTTCGGTTTTGACAAGCCAGTATTTTGACATGCGTTCTCCTTGAAATTTCGCCGTGGATATACGGCACTTCTTACGACGAGACTTGGTGGTTTCATATTATCATCAGAGGTCGCACGGCAAGCTTATGATCGACTTTCATACACACTGCTTTCCTGATTCGCTTTCCGCCAGGGCAATTTCGCTTTTGTCCGAAGCCGCCGATATTCCCCCGTGCACGGATGGAACCGTCAGCGGCCTCAGGCGATCGATGGACCGCGCCGGAGTCTGTTTCTCGGTAATCCAACCCATTGCCACGAAACCGAGCCAGACTCCGAGTGTCAATAATTGGGCGACTGAGGTCCAGGACGATCGGATTCTGGCTTTTGGTACGCTCCACCCCAGGTTTGAACAGTGGGAGAGTGAGGCGGAACGGATCAAAGCGCTAGGATTGCGGGGGGTCAAATTCCATCCTGATTACCAGGATTTCTGGGTTGACGACGAATCGATGATTCCGATTTACAAGAAGTTGTCGGAGCTTGACCTGGTAATCCTGCTTCATGCCGGAATTGATATTGGCCTGCCGCCTCCCTGTCACTGCCCGCCCGAACGTCTTGCGCGAGTCGTCGAGGCGGTGCCCGAAGCTCGAATTGTCGCCGCTCACATGGGAGGGTTTCGTTGCTGGGATGATGTCGAGCGCCATTTGGTCGGATTAAACCTGTTTTTCGATACTTCGTACACCCTCGGTCATATGAGTGACGAGCAGTTCTGTCGTATCCTCCACAATCATGGCACTGACCGCTGCCTATTTGGCACTGATTCCCCGTGGGCCGATCAGCAGGCTGAGATTCAGAAACTGACAGCACTCGATTTGTCCCCGGCCATCCGGCAAGCGATCATGGCCGAGAACGCCAAGCGTCTCTTGAGACTCTGACCTTCGCGCGCGATTTCCGCGAACTCCAGGAATCCAGGAATCGATCCTGTTGAGCCACTGACAACTATCGGTTTCTAGGGCCGACGGGCTGATTTAGGATAGCGCGGGGCGAAGACGCAAGCTAACTTGAATCTCGCCGTTGGCCCCAAAAGCCGCGATTTTTCCAATTAGCTCTGGTGATTCGGGAATTTCACATCAGAAACTTGCTCAATTCTATAGGCGTTTTTGTTGCTGGAAATTGGAAATTCCCCCGTCTTCTATGCGAAACTGTTGATCGACCCTTATATCCAACACCTGCACATTGTCGTGAAAGCTGAAGCCCGTTTGGGGGGGAGAAGCAGAGTATGAGACCGCTCAAGCCGAGCAAGTACCCAAGGGCCATGTTCGTTTACCTTTCGGCCATTTTGGTGCTTACGGTTATTTTCTTGTCGATGGGCGTAGGATCGATCTCGTCCGCACTTAAGCGTTTGAATTCTCTTTCGAATATCGAGCTGGTGGATGAGAGGCTTGCGGCAGAGGGCACTGGTCAGACTCAAATAACGATTTCGCCGGCCGAATTGTCAGCCAGCATCAACGAGTCAAGGCGGAACATCCTCTATCTTATCCTGGCCAATATCGTCTTCGTGGCTGTCATTGCCTTGGGGACTATCCTGGTGACCCAGGTTGCCCGCGAATTGCACTCGAAAGAGATGAAAAGCGAATTCTTCAGTGCCTTTTCGCATGATCTGAAGACTCCGCTGACCATCATTCAGCTTTACAGCGAAACGTTGATGAGGAGTAAGAACCTGCCTGCACGAACCCGGGCGACGTACTACCGAATCATTCACAGAGAAAGCCAAAGCCTTGGACAGATGATCGAGCGCGTGCTGACGATGAGCCGTTTTGAACAAGGCGCCGGCTCCTGCAGATTGATCGAAGGGGACTTTCTGAAAGAAATCGGCAGGAGAGTCCGCAATTACGCCCAGCACTTGCGCCTACGCGGTTTTCAGGTAGTCGTCTCGCTGCCGCCCGAACTTCCTCCAGTTCGATTTGATGTTGAGGCCGCCGGTCAGGCTGCGATGAATCTCATGGACAACGCTCGAAAATATTCGGGCGACGCCAAATACATCCGAGCCACCCTGTACCAGAGGGGAAATGAGATTGTCTTTGAGGTCCAGGACCGAGGGCCCGGCATCTCTAAGGAAGAACAGGCCAAGTTGTTTGTCGGCTTCTATCGGGGAGACAACTCGACAGCCAGGAAGGGCTTCGGCATGGGTTTGTATTTAGTCCGACAGATTATGCGGGCGCACCGAGGGCGGGTCGAGTTGGAGAGCGAAATCGGCAAAGGAAGCACCTTCCGGTTGGTGTTTCCTGTCGCCTCTGAGTCCAAGTCCTGGGTTTTCCGCCATCCTTTGGCCGCCATGCAACGAGTCTGGAATTCGTCGCGGGCCGGCATACCATTCCTCCATCCCATGAAACGGCTGGGACGCGGAAAGCTTTTCCATACGCATTAACACGCCCTGGCGTGACCTAAGCGGCCAGATCCCGCCCGGTTAAACAGGTAGGCAAAGAGCTTGACGTGTCGGGTTTCGTTACCCGCCCAGCAGCAGGATAACTAAACCGGACAGGGTCAGACCTATCTCGGGACGCGCGCCAGCTGAGCGGGCCAGGAACAAACCGGCCAGGACGGCTAAAACGGCGGCCGCGGCGAGCAACAGATCCGCAAGGGACGGAACATAGAACCGAGCATCCGTCTGAATCACCCCCTCGGAACGCGGGGTGGTTGGCCAGGCAAGGAAGGGAGTCATCGCAGCGGGATCACGCAACTGTTCCTGCCATTGCAGTGCGCGAATACTGAGGTCCGCTCCTGGCTGGCCCGTCACCGCAACCGGGCCGGGATGCGTCAACAGGTCCAAAGGAGCGGCAATGTTGTCCATGACCGACAGCAATAGCCGAACGTCGACTACCCCAGCCGCCCTGAGACCAAACGGCCGGATGGGCGCGGGCAGAGCCGGTTGGTAAAGAAAAACCGGCAATTGGGGAAGCACTGCCGATATCGGTTGGAATTCGACGTTGCCGGATACAAATTCCGGTTCCAGACGAACCTTGAAACCGGGCTCGAGGCGAGAGCTGCTCTGAATCAGGGGATCAGAAGCCACGGGGTGATCCCCCGGCCTGACCGGTGCGATGGAAACGACGACACGGCTTGGCGGCGGCTCCGCAGACGAACTCCCGCCAGCTGTTGAGTCATGCACTGTCTCTTGGCGAATCGGATCTAAACCTCGCGCCTCTGGAGCAATCTTGGTCTGCGAAGCACTGTCCGGTTCATCTCGATCGCCCGGCACCAGAGAAACGTTGACCCGGGCAGGAGGCGGCGTCCAGGATTCCGCGGCACGCAGATTATCCTGCGCGAGCCCATAATCGGCCTTAAGAGCGAGAGCTTCACGGAAGTACTTCCGGGCCTCCTCTCGCTGTCCCTGTTCGAGATAGACCGCGCCGAGGTTGCTCAGAGCGACCGCCGGTTCGCTGGTCTGCTTGAAATGCGCCAGCGCCAGATCCGGTAGTCCGAGGCGTACCAGTACGATGCCGAGGTGATTGTGCGCTTGCGGAAGGGCTGGGTTGAGGGCAATCGCCTGCTCCAGGTAGGTTCTGGCCTGATCGAGCCGGTTCAACCGAAGCAAAGCGTATCCCAGATTGGCGAACAGCACCGCATCGCCGCGACCAAGATTTTCGGCCTTCTTGAAGGCGGTCACGGCCGCAGCAAAATCCCCGCGATGAAGCTCAATTCGGGCGAGCAGGTCCCATGCTTCAGCCGACAGTCGATCCAACTGAACGGCGTTTACAGCATAGGTGTGAGCCAACGCATAATCGCCCCACTTATCCCAGATCAAGGCAAGCCCCCGTTCGACATCGGCGCGAGGTTCGGCTGTGGCACGCACTCGTTGGTATTCCTGGTAGGCCGGATAGTAGAGGCCGGCTTCAAGATAAGTCTTTGCGACAGCCAGGCGGGCATCGATATCATCGGGGTGGGCTGCCAGGTGCTCTGTCAGTTTCCGCAGGTCGGGATCCTTTTCCCTGAGTCTCGCCATTTCCTGCTCCATGCGGGGGCCGGTCTCCGACGAGATCCTCAAGACCGTGCGGATATGTGAAGATAAGCTGTCCGGAGAGGCAGGAGTGTAGGTATTCCGAGAGTTCGGGGGGGTATTCTGGACCAGCGTTTTTTGCCGGCACCCGGACGGGAAGATGAGCAACAGGCATAAGATGGCGGCAATTGGCGGGAGCCGTCTCGAGATGATTTTCAGCATTCTTTCCACCTGTAACGTTCGTCTTTTTGTTCACTAGGGCCGAAACGACGGAGACCGCTGAAAATCCTCCTCCGCCGCCCTCTCAGTTCCGCAACCTGATGATCAGGGGTATCAGTAACAACAGCAGCAGGAAGAGCCCGATAATAAGTAACATTTGAGCTTCCATGAAAACACCTGCCCTGCTCAACCCTCACTGCTGCTTAAGAAAAGGTAACAGCACTTTGACCAAGCCAATAATTGCCGGTCCAATGACCACCACGAAAATGGACGGAAAAACGAAGAGCACCATGGGAGGAATCATTTTCACTCCCATCTTGGCGGCCCGCTCCTCGGCTCGCTGGCGCCTTTTGGTGCGCATAGTATCGGAAAAGGCTCGCAATGATTGAGCGATGCTTGTCCCAAAACGATCGGTCTGAATCAGAACCGCCGCAAGGGCGCGCAAATCATCGACCCCGGAACGCTCGCCCAGGTTCCGGAGTGCTGAGGCACGTGAGCGGCCGGCGTTAACTTCCAAAGAGTACAACTGCAGTTCACTGCTAAGTGCTGGATGTGCCTGGCGAATCTCTTCGCTAATCCGCATCAGGGATTGGTCTAGCCCCAGTCCGGCTTCGACGCACACGACCAGCAGATCCAAGGCGTCTGGCAGCCCCAACTCAATCTGATCTTTGCGCCGCGTCCCTTTCCATTGCAGCCAGAGGTCAGGCAAAAGAGCTCCCAGAAAGACAGCCAGAATCGAGTACAGCAGCGGCGCCGAAGTCAGATAACCGGTTACGGCAAAAACCAGGAGCAGCGCGATCGCCAGGCTGACCTGCACGCCATAAAACAAGTACACCGCGTCTTTTCTGCGGATCCCGGCCGTGACAAGTCGCTTCTCCATCTTTGACATGTCCGACGGAGGCCGAGGGAGCATCTCCCCGAGAGGTTTGATGACGTTTTCTGTTGTTTGCAGGAAGTAGTGACGCAGCCCCTTGCCCTTCGTGACTGGGCGAGATCCCAGCCGACCCGACAATTCCAGCGAGCGGATTGACAAGGCATAAAACCCGGTAAACGCGGCGACAAAGACCAGGAGCCCGATTACAACGGCAAGAATAATTACATACATGGCATTGTTACACTTTCATTCGGGTAACTCGGCGAATCACCAGATACCCAATGATTTGAAGAATGATGGCGCCCATCACCATTTTCTGCCCCATCGGGTCTTCGAAGAGCGGACGGATGTACTCCGGATTTGCCAGCACGAACACGACCGCCAGAATGGGGGGGACGATCGTCAGAATATACAACGAGACCCGGCTCTCGGCCGTGTAAACCTGGATCTGGCGTTGAAGCTTGAATCTCTCGCGGATCACATAGGAGAGATTGCCCAGGATTTCCGCCAGATTCCCGCCAGATTCCCGCTGGATCTGAAGCGCCGTGACGAAAATCCGGACATCCTGCAGAGGTACCCGCACGCACAAGTTCTGCAGCGCGTCCCGCAGGGGCAAGCCCAGATTCTGTTGATCGTAAGTAATCCTGAACTCGCCGGCCACCGGTTCGGGCATCTCTGTGGCGATCAGTTCAAGGCCCGTCGTAAAGGCATGCCCGGCACGCACCGCACGCGCCAGCAGATCCAGGGCATCCGGCAGTTGCTCCAGGAACTTTCGCAAGCGCCGGGCTCGCCGGATAGATACAATAACCGTCGGGATAGCTGCTCCCATTAGCACCAGGACTCCCGAGAGGTAAATTGGCAGCTGAAGCAGGATCCCCGGGATCATCATCCCGAGACCCATCGCCAGGCTCAAGAGCAAGAAAGTGCCCGCGGAAATCCTGGCGTCGGCTTGATCCAAAAACCGCGTCAGGAATTTGACGGGAGCAAAGTCGATAAGAAGGCGATTCAAAAACGGGATACCGCTGAGCACTTCCGCGCGGAGCAAATCGGTTTCAACCTGATGAACACCGTGCGACGCCTGCTGTATTGCGGCCAGGCGAATCTGCAGGCGCTTCTTCTCAGCCGGCGCCTCAATCAAAAAGTAAATGCCGCTTAGCGCCAGGCCCAGCACCACCAGGAAAATCAGCACCGTGATCAGAACCAGCATGTCATTCCCCTCCTCGAAGACCTACCAAAACAGCCTTCACCTCCGCTTGGACTCCTCCACGACGAATAGATCCGGGGGCAAAATGATCCCGGCGCCGAAAAGCCTTTCCGTAAACTTCGGCCGAATCCCGGTGGGGCGGTACTGGCCGCGAACCCTCATGTTCTCGTCGTAGCCTTGCCTGTGGAACACAAACAGGTCCTGCAAAGTAACCGTCGGCCCCTCCATTCCGGTGATCTCCGAAATACTCGTGACCCGCCGTGTGCCATCGCTCATTCGCGATATTTGAACAATGACGTTGATGGCGGAAGCGATTTGTTCCCTGGCGGCTTTGTCGGGGAGATTCAGATTCGCCATCGAAATCATCGTTTCCAGACGACTGAGAGCATCGCGGGGCGTATTCGCGTGGATCGTGGTCATGGAACCTTCATGGCCCGTGTTCATCGCTTGGAGCATGTCGACGGCCTCTTCGCCGCGGACCTCGCCCACGATAATCCTGTCCGGCCTCATGCGTAGCGCGTTGATAACAAGCTGCCTCTGCCGGATTGCCCCCTTGCCTTCGATGTTGGGCGGACGGGTTTCCAGGCGTACCACGTGCTCCTGTTTCAACTGGAGTTCTGCCGCGTCCTCGATAGTAATGATCCGTTCCTGGGGAGGAATAAAAGCGGACAACACATTCAGCAGAGTGGTCTTGCCGGCGCCGGTGCCGCCAGAGATTAAGATATTGAGTTTCCCCTGGACAGCAGCCTTCAAAAGTGTGAGCATCGCCGGAGTGAGTGTCCCATTCCGCAGGAGGTCTTCCGCCTTAAGGGGGTTCTTCCCGAACCGGCGGATAGAAAGCACCGGACCATCGAGCGCCAGAGGAGGAATAATCGCGTTTACGCGCGATCCATCCGGCAGGCGGGCGTCCACCATGGGCGAAGATTCATCAACCCGCCTCCCCACACGAGAGACGATCCTCTCAATGATGCGCATGAGGTGATCATCATCAGAAAAGCGCACGTCGGTCCTTTCTAGAATCCCCGCACGCTCGATGTAAACGTCGTAGGCGCCGTTCACCAGGATGTCGGAGATGGTGGGGTCGTCCAGGAACGGCTCCAGTGGCCCAAGGCCGAACAATTCATCCATAACTTCCCGCACCATTTGTTCGCGCTCGGCCATGGTCAGCGGCGTCTTCTCCCGCTCGAGCATCCCCCGCACGATCTGGCTCACTCTTTCACGTTTGACCCGGTCTTCGAGCCGGTCCATGCTCTCGAGGTCTATTTCCTCGAGCAAGCGCGTGTGTATCCTGGTTTTCAGCTGCCAATAATCGGATGAAGCGACTCCGCTAATTCTGGCACTTGCCATGGATTCTCCCTATTGTCGGAACAGGAGACCAAGTAATCCCTTGTTCCTCGAAACAGCTTTCAGGCCCGTGAGTTGTTGTGCCAACTCCCGAAAACTCCGAGACAGATCGGAATGATTGATAGCGACTACCGGTTTTCCGGTATTGATCGATTGAATCGACGATGAATAATTGTTCGGAAGACGCCAAAATATGGGCGTTTCCAGGACCTTTACGATTTCCTTCTCGGTGATGTCGTCCCGCTTGTTAGATCGGTTCACGATCAGCCGAAGCTTGTCTCGTGTGCCGTTCTTCCCGAAAAACTGCAGCAGTCTCTCGGTCCTCCAAAGAGCGGGTAACTCCGGAGTCAGGATCAGCAGAACGACTTTTGCCATCTCAGTCACCGCGTGCAACGCTTTTTCGTCCAGCATCGACGGCAGATCAATAACCACGTCCTGATAGGCGTGGGAAGCCACCTCGAGTACTTTCGCCAGAGACTTGTGATCAAGCGGGGCGCCGGGAACGTACTCCTTGAAGCCGGCCAAGACGGAAAAGCTCTCCGCATGGCTCATGAAGCTTTCCAGAAGGACGGTATCCAACCGTGAAGCCGCCGCCAGTGCGTCGGACACGGTGAAATGGGGCCGCAGATTGAGATAAGCCGCCGAGTCGCCGACTGGATAGTTCAGATCGATAAAGGCGACACGGCGACGATCGATTTCAGACAGAGAGGCCGCCAGGTTGATCGCGACCGTAGTGGCGCCGCTGCCCCCCTTCCCCGTCGTCACGCAATAGATGTTGCCCGGCTCTTCCTGCGTTTTTCCTCGGAACTGCTCCGACAGGAAGCGGGTCATTGCCTCAGAGAGTGCCCGGGGGCCAAGCGGTTTGGTGATGACATCGCGAGCGCCGGCTCTCATACACTCGATGAGAGTTTGAGAATCGGTCTTGTCGGCCAGCACAAAGAGCCAGGCATCTGGCAGGGTGCTGCTCAGAACTCGTAGAGTCTGAAGGCCTGGACCGGGCTCCTCCATGTCGACAAGGATGAGCCTGACCCCCGCAGACACCAGGCGGCGGGTGGAAGAATCGTTTCTGCCCAGGCAGTATTCAGCGGATTCCTGGATTCGCACGGTAATACCGGCGTCCGCGAGCTGCGTCCGAAACACTTCGCGGATTTCGGCAGAAGGCGCCACGATTCCAACAACCAAATCTTTAAAAGCCATGAACACCTCGTTATGATGCAGGGGCCGGCTGAGAAGACAGCCTGGCCGGCGGGAGGCCGGCCCAACCTCGCCGGCGCTCCATAGGGCCCCGCATCGTACTTGTTTCCGAACGCGGAACCAATCTCAACGTCGCCCGCCCTTATTTCTGGTTTTTCGCCTGCACCGCTACTTCACCGAGCTTCCCGTCGAACTTCTGACCAAACCCTTTTTCATCCAGGAAAGGCTTCGGGAAGTCGGGAAGTGGCGGGACTTCACCCGGCTCCAGTGGACTGACGAGCCTGGGACTGACGACCACCATTAACTCCGTGTTATTCCGTTCCTGCGCACGGCTCCGGAAGAGCTTGCCAATAAAGGGGATATCCCCCAGAAACGGGACCTTTGAAGCTATTTCCACCATGCGCCGGTCTATCAGCCCGGCGATCGCAAAACTCTGGCCATCACGTAACGCAATTTGCGTCTCCGCCTTTCGGGTCGACAAAGCCGGAACCAGGAAACCGGAAATAGTAAGGGCGTTGGCGAAGTCCAGGGAGCTGACCTCCGGTGCGACTTTCAAGAGAATTGTCCCGTCCTGTTGGATGTTCGGCGTGAATCTGAGCCGGACTCCGAACTCCCGGAACTGAATGGTGACAGCCGTGAAATTGGTTCCGCCCTGCACCACCGGAAAAGGAAATTCACCGCCGGCCAGAAAACTCGCTTCGGTCCCATCCAGAGCAAGGACGTTTGGTTCAGCTAGGATCTCCAACAGGTTCCTTTGCTGAAGAGCCCTGAGGGTCAGGCCAAGATTCACATCCGGCCGAAACAGGAAGATGTTCAGAAGGTCGCCTAAGCCGAAAACCCCGGGCTGATGGTGCAGCTGATTCCCGATCGCCCCGGTTGCAAGACTGTTGCCGGGCGGATTGGTACCTCGCTGGACATCCGACGGAACGGCACCGACACTGGCTTGCGGGGTGTCAAACTGCTGAGTGGTTACTGCTCCAAAGGTGTTTCCCGCCCCGGTGCTGAAGACGTTCAATCCCAACTCCTGGACTGCGGATCGATCGACTTCGGCAAAGCGAACCTGGAGGAGCACCGCACGGTTGATTTCTCTGGCAGGCGTCTGCAGCAGATTGACCACGTTCGGGCTGTAAGTCTTAGCCACCTCTGCCGCCTGCTCAGCTTGTGCGACAGACTCGACGCGACCCGTTAAGACCAGCGAGGCGCCCGACTGCGCAACATTGATTTCAGCGCCGGGCAACATCTCCTTCATCGCCTGACGCAACTCCCCGACATTCAGTTCGACTTTCAGGTCAAACGAACGAGAATTGCCTTGCTCATCCCACAAAACGAGGCTCACATTTCCTGGTTTCAGCCCGTGCACCAGCACTTGTCGGGGCGAGACAATGATTGCCGAGGCAACCTCGGGATTTGAGACAGCCACCCGCTGAAGCGGTTGTTGCGAGTCCACGATAAGGGATTTGCCTCCCTGCACCCGGAGGGCGTCGGCGCCAAGCGCCTGGGCTCGAAGAAAAGCCGCTGGGGCAATCAAGAACAGAACCAGTATCGCTAAAGATGGCGTTCGCAGTTTCTTGCTCATAGTCCTTTTCCACTGGAGAATGACGGCGCCGATGTTTCAAACCAGCGGCCCACCGTCGACCTGCCGCATTTACGTATCAACGCTTTTGATCCTGCTGCCACTTCTCGTCGCCCTCAAAGACGACCTTCTTCCTTTCATTACCGTGGATCAGCTCCACCTCGAGCCTGGGCGGCTCCTTGACGACAGGCGCTGGCGCGGGTTCGGGTGGTTTAGGCGCTACCCTTCTCACCGCTGTCTTCTTGACCGGAGGCGGCGCTTCGGGCATAGAAGAGCCACGAGTGTAGAGTGCGGTCCGGGTGATCGGATTCGGATCAGCTTTGTCCAGGTCCAGAGGATTGCGAAGGGCGAGCTGAATTCGGCCGTCCGCCGAAGCAAGGGCCACTTTTTGGGAGTCCTCTGGAGTTACCAGCAGCGTAATCACCTGGACGTTCTGCGGGTTTCCGTTCTCATCGCGCTGTATGTTCTGTCCGGCCGCCAGCACTTGGACGTTTTCCAGAATCACTTTAGACGTTTCGTTTCCCTGGTTCTTATCCGGTGACCCGGTGAGAATCACGTCGACCCGTTCTCCTGGAAGCACAAAGCCAGCGACTCCGATAACATCATTAACCTTCACAGATACGGCCCTCATTCCTTCGGGAATGGTTGCCGTCAAGCCGGCGCCAGCCTCTTTGGGCGCCAGCCGTGATTCCAGGATCGGCTCGTTCGGCAGCATAGGAACCACCACTCCTCTGCCGATGACCTGGTCCGGAGTTGAAAAGCTTCCCTCGGGCTTCAACCCTTCGGGCCATGACACCACACGAACGTGCTCGCTCGCGACTCGCGTCCCCAGGGGGAGCTTTTGGGTCGCGACGACCACTTCGGTGGTGGCCGCCAGGGAAGGACGAATCCTCTGGCTCAGCAGTCGATAAGCCAGAAACGTCACGAAAAGGCTTAGAACCAGGGCTGAAAAGGCGATCACAAGCATTCGAAAGCGGTTCATTTGCGTTCCTTTGTTAATGGTTCGGAGGTAACGAATCCGACGGACGCGGTGACCCGGGCGAGTTCGCGGAATCAAACGGTGTTCGTACCAAGAGTATGATGCCTGAAATTGCGATTGAAGCCCGCCACGAGTCAACCTGGCCGCGCCCGCTCACGGGTCGCGGGGGCGGACAGCGCCAAGGCTGCCCGCCCTTCCTCTTTTCCTTCGTTTTCTTGCAAATCGTCTAGGTGCCGGCCGAACCCTCCAAATCGGTCAGGGCGGACTCGACCGCCTCAAAGATGCTGACAACCGCGTCACGAACGTTGGGACTCGCCAAAGCAACGGCCAAGGCGACAAGAGCGATCATGATCACGTACTCGACGATGGTGACACCCTTCTGGTCATTGCGCAGCTGGGTCAGTTGCGTCTTAAGCCAAACGTAGAAAGCAGTCATTGCTAGTCCTCCTTGTTGTTTGTGGATGCTTCCTTTGTTTCCGGGGTGGATGGTCCCCGACAGTGTAGACAGTCTAAGTCTTCAGCGGGTGGAAGTTGTCAAACGAGGTTCAATGAATGTAAAAGAAGTTCACCGATTGTTGTCGTCGTTGTCCGCGTCATCCGCGTAATCCGTCCTATCCGCGGGATCGAGGAACCTCGGCGCCACGGGACCGCGCCCCTCAATCGACGAACTTATAACCCTCGCCATAAACGGACAGAATGTGTGTGGGATTGGAAGGATCGTCCTCGAGTTTCTTACGCAACTTCATGATGAAATTGTCTACCGTGCGTGTTGTGGGATAGTTGTCAAAACCCCAGACTTCGTCGAGCAGCCGGTCCCGGGTTACCAATTCACCCCGGCACTGGATCAACAGGCGCAGGATCTCGAACTCCCTGGGGGTCAGCTCAACCGCCTGGCCCAGGCGTTCTGCCTGAAGCTTCTTAAAGTCGAGCTCGACGTTGCCGAAAGCATAACGCGTCAATCCTTCTTCAACCGTCTTGGCGGAACGTCGCAACCGGGCCCTGATCCTGGCGATCAGTTCCCGTACGCTGAACGGTTTGGTAACGTAATCATCCGCACCGACCTCAAGGCCGACCACGCGATCGATTTCGTCGGACCGGGCGGTCAGCATGATTATCGGCGTCTCCAGCCCCCTGCGGCGTATCTCCCGCCAAACGTCTATACCGTTCATCCCCGGCATCATTACATCGAGGAGAATCAGATCGGGATTGTGCTTGATGGCGGCATTTATCCCCGACTCACCGTTGTCCGCCTGGAAGACCTTAAAGCCCTCTCGAGCGAGATTGATCTCGAGTCCCTTTCGCAAATCCGGCTCATCTTCGACGATTAGTATCCTGTGCATGCAGGTTCCAACCTCGGTTCCCCGTCCTCTACTCGCCTTTCGGATCCGGCCGATAGATTTATTGAAGCATACGCTATCAAGCTGAAAGAAGATTCTCAAGCCGAACAGGCCTATTGAACCAGGACCGGTATCTTGGCCAGGACCCCGAAGTTCTCCCCGCCGGTCGTCCCTGCCGGCTCGTGATAGGTGCAGTCAGGCAGGAAGTAAATTGCCTTCATCTGCCAGGGAGCTGGGTTTCCGTCGGCGTTCCTGAGATTGAAGTGATTCACAAAGTCCGCCCAACGAAGCTGTCCATTCGGTTCGGTACTGCTCCAATTGCCCATCCTGTATGGCACGTCGCTATAATCTGGGTCATTATCCCTCTGTATCCAGACGATGGACACAGTCACGGCGCCGACGAGTCGGGAGCAGTTTGATACGTTGTTGCCCGGACACTCAATGACCGGCAACGTCAGCTGCCAGGGTTCTACCCGGTGGGCAGGATCGAAACAGTCCGCCAGTTGCCTGAAGACGTTATCCTGCATACCTCCGGTAGTTCCCATTCCTTGCCCATAGAACAGCATCTCGGTATTGCCGGTTGAGCAAACATAGGGTGAAACAGATGGAGGGTTGGCTGTCTGGCAGGGTTGAGTGAAATTGGTCCAGCCCCCGGTATTGGACGTGGCAGGATTGTTTCCACTGTTGATCATACGACCGATACTGCAATCGTATTCCCCCTGCGGGTTAAGGATGGATTCTTTACATATGGCAATGGGCTGATCGACTTCATGGGGCGCCAGAGTTCCCGAGAAACCTATGTAGGCAACGGATTCCCTTTGCATCTCGAAACTGTCGTAACCGAATATTCTGGCAAAGAACGAGAGGGCCGGGGTTTGTTGCCGCCTCGTTCTTACTCGAACCGCGTTGATGAAGTCTGGATCCTCGTCAAGTTCCTCGGTCGTCTTGTTCCAGAGGTCGGGAGGATCCAGCGAGCTGTTCGGGGTGAAATTTCGGGTCGCGAAACTCCAATGACCTCTTTCCACGTCTCCGGTATTGCCCCCTGTCCATTGAACCTCTACCGGGACATTCTCGCTGATGTTCTCTAACGCCGCCTCGTACGCGATCTGGTTGGCATTCGGGTTTACGGAGCTTCCATCCGCACTGTACAAAAACCGGGCGCCGGCCAAGGCGCCGGCATCGGCCGCGTTTTTCAGTTCATTGCTGACCACGAACAGATGCGCCAAATCGATCGCAAGCGCCATGAAGCTCACAATCACGACAAGGAGGGCCGCGAACGTAATGATTACCGCGCCGCGCTGCCTCCCACGCCGCCTTGAATCTCGTCCCTTTCGCCTCCTAATTGCTCGCAGCATCTGTTACTCCATTCTCATCACTGTGATCGCCGACATAGGGATTGAGTTGCCACCGCCCATGAAGTTGGGCAGAACGAGAAATCCGTAAGTGTAATCAACCTTGACAGTCAAGCTGCCTCCGGGACTTCCGCCGGCACGCGTAACCGTGGTTGTGGCGGTGTTTGAACCATTGAATGAGATGAGGCGACTGGCCAGGTAGTTGTTTACTACAGTGCCGATTTCAGTGTCTGATACCGGATCGGGATGGCGAAAAACGATCCCGGCCCTGGCGCCTTCGCGGCTGGCATTTGTGACCATCGCCTTGTTATAGAGAATCAGACTGAATTCGATCATCCCGAGAATCAGAAGCAGAAAGAGGGGCAGAATCATAGCCATCTCAACGATCGCCACCCCGCGCTCCTTGTTCCGTCTCATGTTTCTTGCTCCCAGTTTTTCGAATTGTCGCCGTGGATGTAGCAGAGAAAAAATGTCGTGGGAGGATTTTATAGAAATCTGTTTCTTAGATCGTCACGGAAGGGTTAAGAAATGTAACGAATTTTCATCAATTTCCACATTCGGCCACCCGGGAAAAGACAATTGTCGGAATCGGTTCCGAGCTAAGAGGGATCCAGCGCAGAACCTTCACGCGCCCGGCCATACAGAACGGATCTTTCGTCTTTGTAAAGAAGCTCCCAGCCGGCGCTTTCTTCGACGTTCTTCAGGAACCTTTGCTGCGCCTTCTCCTTCCTGTCAAGCAGGAGGAACCGGATCTGGTAACGGTCCATCGCCGCTTGCCAATTCGCACAGCCCCCCATAAGGTCTAGATACTCCTCGGCGACTTCCTTCGGAAACAGATGAACCCGGCCGTCAAAAAACACGCGGTGCTCCGGCCATAACCGCCATACCAGGTAATCTCCGTAATGTTGCGGGTGAAAAATCCTCCCCTCCAGCCGCCTCTCTGCAATGAAATCCACCGCGTGAACCGGAAGTCGAGGATCCAACAAGACGAGATCCGAACCCTGCTGGTTACCTAGTTGCCGATACCAGGGAAGAGTGTACGCCGTGGTAATCAGCCAAACGGCGGCTACTAAAAGGTTCAAGGCGGGGAGGAGACGGCTCTGCAACTGCAATCGGGGCCGACTCCGAAGTTCAAAATGCCCAGCCAGAATCGGGGCAACCGCTAGCGCAAACCAGACAGCGTTCCTTCTGGCCGTCAAGGCGAATATCGCCAGTGCCATGAAAAGAACCAGGTCGGATAACCGCGGCCTCGTTTTGGAACGAATCAATATCACAATTCCGAGGAGGAAGGGACCGAAGAAACGGAGGATGTCGCCGATGTTACTTACTTCGGGCGGCTGCCACTCGATCACGTGCCGCTGCGAAATCGGATCGCTCGCAACTTCCGCTACGTAACCGTATATGGCTGCGAACTGCGGGTTGCACAACGTGGCGGCGAGTGTTAACGCCAGGATCAACACCGGTTTTATCTTTCCGGGGACAGCTCGCTCCGCCGATCTTCCGAAGAGGGATTTGGCTGAATCCACAACTATCATGAACAGGAAAAGGGCGATTCCCAGGACAAAGGCACCGTGAAGGTTCACCCAAAGGGCCATCATCACAGGCAAAACCCACAGGTAATCCCGCTGGCGTTCGTAGTATTCCGCAAGAACATAGTAGAACCAGGCAAAAAGAAGAAACGAAAAGACCTGGGGTCGGACGTTGCCAATGCAGGCGAGAGAAATGGCGGCAAGGGAACTTGTGAGAACCGTCGCGAAAAGACCTTGAGCGCGCCTCGAGCAGAGCAAATATACCGGGACCAGGGTCAAAAGCAGCACCAAGGTGTTGAAGAAAACTAGCAAAGCTGGCCCGCCGGCCCGATAGGCTCCGTATAACACTACTTCGGCGAGCCAGTTTTGAAGAACAAAGGGCTTTCCGGCCTGCGTGTAGGAGAACAGATCAGTTGTTGGAATAGAACGCGTCTGCAGGATGATTTCCCCGGCCTTCAGGTGCCACCAGAAATCAAGTGCGGGTAGGACATTCGGGGAACTGATCCAGGTGACGAGCAGGAACGGGACTGCCCGCCACAGGTGCTCAGTTCGAATGCGGAAGATCCAAGGGGTCTTTTGTTCCGGCGCACTCTCCAGCCCGGCCTCGATGTCAGAATTCTTCTGTCCTCTCATGTGCTTCGAACTTTTGTATCACCGATTTGAGTGCAGAAACAGAGGCAGCCTCCGAATTCCGGGATTCGAAAAGAGTTGATGCCTGAGCGAGGCAGGAGGGCGGTAGGCAGTAGAAGGCGAAAAAAAAGGGTGGCAACCGGCCACCCCTCTTTTTTCACGCGTCAACGCTGAACGATCAATCGTTCTCTCTTATTAAGTCCAGTATAGGTTTCTCCACCGCCGGTGTCATGTCTCAGCTTGGCGCTTTTTCTTGTAGGATAAAGCCGACTCCCAGGCCAGAGCCGTTCCACCGGCAACCAGGTCAGCGCTTTACGCCTTGCGCAAGTCCCCCAACCTTTCGAACACCTCGCGGATGCGCTTGATCTCGTCATCCGAGAGAGTGATCTCGGCTGCTTTAGCATTTTCCCGGGCCTGTTTCGCATTGCGCGCTCCGACCAAAGCCGTGGTGACTCCCGGTTGCGCAATCACCCAGGCGACCGCGATCTGGCTGAAACTTGCCCCATGCCCGTCGGCGATCGGCCGTATTTCTTCAAGCGCTTTCAAGACTTTACGCCGGCTGGCCTTTGAAAACAGCGGATCAGTGCTGCGAATGTCGCTGGCTGGAAACTCCCTGTCCTCGGTGACCTTGCCGGTCAGCAGCCCCATCGCCATAGGGCTATACGCGATGACGCCCAGTCCGCGCTGCTTGCAATACGGCAGTTCATCTTGCTCAATACTCCGCTCCAGCAGGTTATACTTGACCTGATCGGACACAATCGGCCCGTACTTCAGGGCTTCCCTCAACTGCTGGCTTTTGTAGTTGCTCACTCCGAACTCAAGGATCTTGCCCTGCTCCTTAAGCCGATTCAAAGCTCCTACTGTCTCCTGCGCCGGAGCCGTCTCGCTGGGCCAGTGCACCTGGTACAGATCGATGTAATCGGTCCTTAGCCGCTTCAGGCTCTGCTCACATTCACGTATGATCGACTCTGCCCTGACGTTTTTGTAAATCGTGACCGGCTGTCCGCTGGGCGTGTGCTCCAGTTTGAAATAGAACTGGCCGCCGTCCTCTTCCCAGCGCAAACCGCATTTGGTCAGCAGCTTGACCTTATCCCGGCGACCCGCGACCGCTTGGCCGACAAGCTCCTCGCTATGACCACAACCGTATACCGGCGCGGTATCAATGGCGTCGATACCCTCGTCGATCGCCGCCTGGATGGCCTCGATGCCTTCCTTGTCCTCGTTTCCGCCCCAGAACAGGCCCCCGATGGCCCAGGCGCCGAATGTGACTACCGGCAAATGAATAGCGCTCGTACCCAATCTTCTCTGTTGCATGGTGTGAAATGGGCTTAATGCCGACTCCCCCTTTCTCGCGGAATTTCAGCTTGAAAGCAAGCTGGTAGTGTTCCGATTATGTCCCGACAAAGAGAGCAAAGACAAGAGAGTTTGACGCCCTTCGAGAGCGGTTTACCGCGACGGCATCTCACCGACGTCCCCCGTCGCCAGCTTTCGCTTGATTGCGCCCAACACCAGCCCGTTAATAAACCAGTCTGCGGCTAAGTACGCAGTCTACAAAAAAGCAGAGCCCTAGTCGGCGGGGATCGATGTTCCAGGTTTGAGGTGCGGGATAGTTCCAGCCTACCTCCTGTGACTGCTATTCTGTTGGTAACCGTGTGTTGCCGCTGGGCCGGCGCACTTTCCCAAAGCCAATTTGAAGAAAGGACAACTATGAACACCAATCCTGTTGGCTGGTTCGAGATCTATGTGCAGGACATGAACCGTGCGAAGGCTTTCTACGAGAGCGTTTTTCAAGTCAAGCTAAGCAAGATTGGCGATGATCAGGTAGAGATGTGGGCCTTTCCGATGAAGGAGGACAGCTACGGAGCCCCCGGAGGGCTGATTCACGTGCCCGAAGTTCCGTCCGGAGGGAACAGCGTTATCGTCTACTTCAAGTGCGAGGATTGCGCTGTTGAGGCGGACATGGCGGCGAAAGCGGGAGGAAAGATAGAACGGGAGAAGTTCTCGATCGGGCAATACGGTTTTGTCTCTTTGGTGGTCGATACCGAAGGGAACATGATCGGCCTGCACTCGATGAAGTAGGCTGTGAGGGGTTGTCACTGGGCGCAACTCGCAGTAACCCACGCGAGTTCTGCTCGACTGGTGCGAAAGGGGGACTCGAACCCCACCCCTTGCGGGAATCCTAAAGTCTTTGGAACCCGGAGCGATATCCGGCCCCCCGGGACGGAGTAACAATATTGCTTTCAGCACGATTGTGACTCCGTCCTGGAGGTCCAAAGCTGCTACGCCCTGAACGAGCGTTAAGAACCCCCGATGAGACCGAGAATTACCAAGGCCTGACCGGCGGCCGCTTTAATCTCGAAAGTAACCTACCCGCCCTGGAAGATTTTTCTTTTTCTTTCAATCTGAATAGTTTAGAGTCTGTCTGGTCCAATTTTCGGGAGCGGGTGTTTAGCTGCAGGAATGGAGCGAAAACGAAGATAAACATCCGCTCAGCAGGTCAAACATGAGACTCATTCTCGCAGCCTTCATGTCATTCGTCGTTGCTGGTTCCGCCTTGCCGGCGGACCTGTTGATCCTTCCCGAATTCCGACGCCCAACTCCCTTCGGCGGAGTCGTGGCCGCCGACGCCATCCCGGATTCCCCGAGACCTGCCAAAACCAAGACAGCCTACTTGGCCGAGACTGCCCGCAATGCGTATGTCTCGTTCCACCTAGTGGTTGATCTGCCGGCTGGCGGTGACTACGAGGTGTCCGTGCAGATTACGGACCCGACGCGGAAGCTTGAGATCGACCTTTTCCGCGAGTGGTTCCATTTTACGGGATCCGACCGGAGTTACTACCCCGATGCGCTGGTCCCGGTTTCGATGCCCTACCGAACGCGTCTCCCGGACCCCGATAATCGAATCGAGAAGCAGACTTCTGCTGCCTACTGGGTGGACGTCTGGGTGCCAAAGGAAGCTAAGCCGGGGGTCTACCGGGGCATGGCGCTTCTGCGAGTCGGCCGAAAAGAAACCAAGCTTCCGTTTGAGCTTCGCGTTGTCGAGGCCACGGTACCTGAGGAAGACGTCGTCACCATTGATCACAATTCGTATGGCAGCTCCTGGCTGGCGGATTACTATGGCGGAATCGCGGTCCCGAGTGATCAATCATTCCAATTGACCCACCTCTACCATCGGCTTTTCTACGAACACCGCGGCATCTTCCACCAACTCGGGTACGGCCACGGCGGAAAGGTCATTGCTGAATTCGCACCTGAGCTCGAGGGGTCAGGGCGGACCAAGCGGATCAAGAACTGGGATTTGTACGACCGGCACTACGGCCCGCTGCTGGATGGGTCCGCGTTTGCGGGGTCGCGCCGGGGCCCGCGGCCTATCCCGTTCGTCTACCTTCCGATTAATCCCGAATGGCCGGCCTCCTTTCTCTGGTGGGGAGAGCCCGGGTATGAGGCGGAATTCGTAAATGTCGTTGCCCAGATGGAGCAGCACTTCCGTCAGAAGGGATGGACCCAGACGCGTTTCGAGATGTTCTTTAATCACAAGAAGCGCTACAAGGCCTTCCCTTGGGACGGTGACGAGACACGCTTCCCGGAAGATGACAACTATTTCCGCGAGTACGGAAGGTTGCTCCGGAAAGCTTTACCTCCTGAAACCCCGGTCAAGTTTGTATTCCGCAACGATGCCAGTTGGGCGATGGAACGTCAGTTCGAGTCCCTCGCCGGAGTCGTCGATTTCTGGGTGTGTGGCGGATCGATTTTCTCCTGGTATCCGCAGGCGCCAAGACTCCTGAAAGGTCGCGGAGACATCGTGTGGCTCTACGGAGGCGCGCCGGATGTGACGAAGGTTTCGACCGCAATTACGGAAAATCCGTTGCGCGTCTGGCTCTACGGGGTAGATGGCTGGGTGCATTGGCTGACGACCAACCCGGGCGCGGATCCCTGGTTCGCTTTTAACGGGGGAGCTGAAGTTCTGGCTTATCCGGGCGAGCGTTTCGGGATCCGTGGCCCGATTCCCAGCGTCCGTTTAAAGCTGCAGCGAAACTGCGTTCAAGATTTGGCGCTGCTCGACAGTTTCAAGGCCCGGGTTCCGATCGAGACTCTGAAGGCCGCTGCCGCCAGGCATTTCAACAATTCAGAGCCGAAGGATTGGTGGATTCCCCGGCCGCCGCTCGCCGACGAACCGCCATATGAGTGGACCAACGCGACGATTGAGGATGCGGTCACCGCGGGCGGGCAGCGGAAGTTCGATTCCTCAGCCTGGGACAACGTCCGCCGCTATATTCTGCAGCTGGCAAGGGAGGAGAAATGAGAAAACGTCCCGTCGTAACGGTCCTCGTGGCGCTGTGCGGAAGCATCCTGATTCCCATAAAGGCCGAGGATCAAGTCAAGAAGGGGACGGACGACGTGGTTCGAGAGCTGAACGAGGTAGCCCGAGTGGCAAGCGTGATGCTCGACGGCGACGTCTGCCGGCGGATTATGACAGAACGTGCGGTCAGCTACCTGTTGAAGACCGATCCGCGTGACCCTTGGGCAGCCAGCGACAACTTCGACGTCCACCACAAACCTTACATTGAGACGAAGAAGACTCTGATCCGACTGTCCAAATTAGTCTCGCATCCCTGTGACGTCAATCTCTGGATGCCGGTCCCAGGCGAGCCTGTGCCGGCCGACTCCGGAAAGATTCAGATCCTGATCCGCAATGTTAACGAGTGGAGTCAATTCTGGACGTGGGGCGTGCTGACGCAGGAAACTCCTGAAGTCATGAAGCAAGTGCTGCAGACGGGTCGGAGAGAGACGGTCATGCAGAAACCAGGAATGATTTCCGTTCTCGCTCCGGTCTTCGACAGCCTGGGCGATGTGGTCGGCCTGGTCGAAGTTGTCGCGTTCCAGCCGGACGTTGCGCCTCCGCAAGTTCATGCCTGCACGACTGGTGCACCTATAAGTGAGATTCCGGCCTCCCTGGAATGACACGGAGATGATCGCCTTAGCCTCTTTAGTCACGATCCTCGCCCTTCTGCAAGGCGGGCTGCCGACCCGGCCATTTCACGACCTCACGCACTACTCCGAGGTCTTTGGCGAATCCCGCAATTACCGGATCATCCTGCCTCCTGAATATGAGCAGAGCGGGAAGAGCTACCCGGTCATTTACTTCTTTCATGGCCACAGCGATCGCTACACGCTCGAGCACTATGACGGTGGCAAGGACTTCATTCCCAAGATGGTCGACTATGTTCGCGGCAACGATGTCATCATTGTGCTGGTCGACGGCTATGTCGCTCGTGACTATACGGGCTTCTACGGCGGCTCTCCCTGGGATATCCGGGAGAAGGGCGGCGATCACGATTTCGGGGCCTACTTTCGAGAGTTGGTCGCGCATGTCGACAGCCGCTTTCGGACGCTGACCGATCGACGGCATCGAGCTGTTTCGGGACTGAGCATGGGCGGATTTATGAGCCTGTGGCTCAGCGCGCGCTATCCGGACCTCATCGGAAGCGCCTCCGCGTTCAATCCCGGACCTGAATTCTTCGCCGGAGAACCAGGCCGCAGGTCGTTGTGGCGACCCAAGGACCATGTGGCTAATCACGCCCAGTCAATGGTCCGGCTGATCAGGGCCAGCGGGGACTTCATCAGCCAATATCACGAAGAAACGCGCGAAGCGTACGCGAACGCTGACGAGGTGGATTTCGAGTACAGGATCGACGAGTTTCACAAACATTGGATCACGTCGATTGCCGAAACTTTTGACTTCCATCAGCGCGCCTTCGCCAACCCAGTCCTGAATAATGTCCCAGAGTCCTGGAATCACGCCGACCCCTACCTCAATTTCTCGGTCTGGGGATATGACATTAATGTCGATGCGCCCGACAAAGGATTTACTTACCTGGAGGGCGTGCGTCAGGGAGGTTTCCGAGTCACCACCAGGCGGTGGGCCCCCGATGGACCGCCGATTCCCGGCGCGCGGATCACCATCAAAACGGCACCGTTATATAAACCACGCGCGCGCTACCGGCTCCTCGATCACTGCCTGGCGAGCGGCCAAACGACGACACGGGATATAGAAGCCGGCAGCGACGGGAGAATCACGGTCGTAGTCGATGGCGCCGGACACCAGATCAGTTTCGCGGGGCCCGGAACCGGCGCCTTGCCCCCTGTCCTATTGCCCCTAACAAGTAAGGACAAATTGAGACTTGCGCCGGGCAGCGACGTCTCTCTTCCAATCCGGATCTACAACCCACGCGGAGAAGAGATGAAAGAGGTGACAGTCGAGCTGGTGACTGAATATCCGACCGTCGAACTGCTTTCCACATCTGTCACGGTGCTAACCATTCAGCCAGGAAGTTTCGTGGACTTGTCAAAAGAGATGCGGGCTCGAGTCGTGAGCGGAGGAGGATATTTTGCCCCGACTCGGCTTCAGCTAAACATGATTTACGACGGCTGGTACACCGTTAACATCCCTATTGACCTGCTGGTCGTCCCCGAACAGATTCCACAACCAGCCGAGGTCCAAATTCTCGACGGGCGAGAGGTGACATTCAAAGTTTTCCGACAGAAAGGAAATCAGGGCGGCGGAGGACCGGTAGATGTGCGGGTGAAGGAGGGCAAGGGCAACGGCAATGGCATCCTTGAGCCAGGCGAAGAAGCAACCTTCTGGGTTCGAATGGAACAGGGCATGGACCCATTCGACAAGAACACCTGGCATCGGTGCAAAGTTCACACCGACTCGCCTTGGCTAGTTGAGACAGGAGACATTCAGAATGAGAAGCAGCGGGAGTGGACCGGTGCAATGGAACGGACCAGCCTGATGCAACTCCTGCCCGGCGTGCCGGCAAAAACGAAAATTCCGGTCCTGCTCGAAAACGAGACGTGGAGCTTCCACTACACACCGGATGTTCGATACGGCGCCGAGAAGCTTTACCAGGCGTTCCAGCTCCACACCAGGCACCTGCACCGGTATGAAGTGAGGGTGCCTTAGTTAGACTTTATTCACGAATTCACAAACGCAGCATTTCTAGTTTTTCTGAGAAGATTTTGCGCTGTGGAGAGAGACCAAATATCCAATATCGAGAGCCAATTGCAAAAATCGCCTTGAGGATTTCGACGCCGAAAGCATACCGGCGAGGAAGGTTAAGATCGGATTCCATCCGTGTCATCGGTGTGATCCGTGCTATCCGTGGGAGAAGAAGCCCACGGACAGCACGGATAACGCGGATAACACGGATGTGTTTGTCATTTTTGATCCGGAGTTCAGCAAGAAAGCCGGGGGCAACGTTTTTTTTTGCAATTGGCTCTCGGAATTTCGGATATCGAATGTCGATGTGGACGGGCCCGCTGGATTTTGGTTGCGGCCTCAGCCGCGCCGTGTAATTCGTGGATAAGGTGCGTCAATAACGGAGGCCGAAAATGGTCTTAATGGTAGTTTTGCTCCTCGTTATGCTCGGTTTCTCAGTACCGGCCACGCTTCAGGCTGGTGAGATCACGCGTAATAATCTTCGCTTCGTCGACTATCCCGATTTCCCGGATGCTCATTCCACCTGGGGTTCGATTGGTTACAGCTCGGTTCATCGGAAGGTGTTCGTGGGAGTCACCAACCATCGAGACCGAGTCGGGCTCTTCGAGTACGACGTCACGACCGAGCGGATGCGCCTGTGCGGCTTCATTCCTGACCTGGCGAACCTGCGGACCTTCCAGTGGCAGGGGAAAATCCACTCACAGATAGTCGAAGGACCCGGCGGGGAAATGTACTTCACAACCGACGGGGGAGAAAGCCGCGAGGAGTACCTGATGAACCACCCGCACGGCTACAGCGGCGGGTTCGTGATGAAATGGGATCCGGCCGTCAATCGGCTCACCAACTTGGGTCTCGGCCTCCAGTACGAAAGCATCAAGGACCTTCAGGTAAACCCGCGCACGGGCCTCATCTGCATGGTTTCCTACCCGCAAGTCCGGTTTCTCACATATGAGCCATCGAAGAACGATCTGCGGGACCTTGGCCGGCTGGGCAGCGACCATGTACCGCGGGTGATGTTCAGTGACTGGTGGGGCAACGTGTATTACGTAGATTGGCGTCAGCGCCTGGTGAAGTACGACCATGAACAGCGGCGATTGCTTTTCGCCCGCGATAGCCTCCCGGCCTTCCCAGGCACGCCGGGTGCCTACATCGTTACGGGGATCACGGCCTATGCCGTCGACCGGAAGGCTGGGGTGATCTACTTGGTGACCTACGGAGCGAAAATGCTCGCGTTTCGCCCCTCGAAAGAGGGCATCGGGCCGGTAGAAGATCTGGGCGGGATCTTTGATGCCCCCGGGCAGCCGCCCTGGCGTTACTACTGTCCGAACTTAGCCATGGGATCCAACGGAAAGCTCTACTACTTCATCGGAGGTCACGGAATGTATGCTGTGAAGGGGGAAAACATCGCGCTCATGGAGTTCGATCCGAAAACGCGCGCCAAGAGGATCGTTCTCACGACTCCCCTAAGAGAGATCAGTGAGGTGACAGGATCTGACGTCAAAGATCCGGCCGGGAACCTTTATTTTGCCGGCCGTCGCGATGATCCGGACGCAGCAAAGCGCGGAGAATCAGGGGCCAGCCGTCCTTTCATGATCATCTTGAACCCTGAAAGGAGTCTCCGATGAAACCGCTTTGTAAACCGCTTCTTATCGGTCTTGTTGTAGTCCTCACAATCGCGGTTGCGGTTCAGGGAGAGTATGTTTTTTTCACTCCAAAAGGCAGCTACACGGTTGAAGTCTCTTTGGAAAACTCTGCTTTGCGCCGCCTGCCAATGTATCGAAACGCAATCACGTCGCTCGAAGTGGTCGGCGATTTTGCCGTCGGCGGCACATCTTCGATGCCCGGGCTGAGCCCCTACGTGTTCGCCGTCTCCCTTTCGACAAGGAAGCTCGAATTCGTGCAGGACCTCGGGGAACTGATACCCGGCCAAAGGGCCATCCAGAGCGGTTTCGGCCGAGGGCAGAAAGGCGTCTTGTTTGCCGGGACGATGCCAGACCAGGCCGGCGGTTCAGGTCACCTGCTGCAGGTCAGGGTAGGCAAGGAACGCCTGGAGGTCGTCGACCTCGGTGCGCCGATAAAAGGTGAGGGAGTTTTCGCCCTGACTGCCAGTCGCGAACGGGAAGAGCTTTATGGAATTGCTCATCCTTCCGGACGGTTCTTCGTGCATGAGCTTCGCACTTCCCGCACCCAAGTTTTTGACGAGACAGTCCCGTCTCCGAAGCAACTGGGGTTTCTCAGCAACTACGCACTGTCTCCCAGTGACTTCCTCGCTCGCCGGCTTATTGTGAACCGCGAAGGGACGGTCTTCGGGAGCATGCCAGTCAACCGGCTCTTTCGCTTTGACCCCATATCCAGACGGGTGGATGTGATCAGTGACGAGCTCCCCGAGGTGTGGGGACGGCGCCCGCTCGGACGCGTCGATGCATGGGCCGAAGGCCCTGATGGACTGCTTTACGGCGGGAATGCGGGAGACGGCCAGTTTTTCACGCTCGACCCTAAGACCGGGCGGGTGACCAACCTTGGAAAGCCGATCATGATGCCAAGGATCAAGGGGCTCGCCTTCGCGGCAGATGGCACGCTTTACGGAGTCGCAGGTGGTGAGCCTGGGTACACCCACCTGTTCCGCTACAATCCTGCCGATCGAGGATTTGTGGACCTCGGCAACCCCCGCTTCACAATGACAGAGCCCGGAATCGAGCAAGGAATCGCGTGGCGAGGATTCCAGATTGGGTCAGTGGCAGCTAATGAGGACGGCAGGTGGATCGTGCTCGGGGAAGAGGAGGCGTTAAGTCAACTGATGGTGTTCCCGGCAGTGGACTGAAGGCTATGCGTGTCACGGTGAAGATTCCCGTCCTCGTCACCTTGCTCCTGGTCTCAGGGTCATGCCGTTCGGGACGAGAGCCGCAGGCGCTTCTTCTGGCGCTCGCCACTTTCCAAAAATCGACTTCTCCGCCGGTAGCTAATCCTGCTCGCCTTGGCATTCTCAGCCAAGATGGAGAGAACTGGACCTATCGGCAAATCGAAGATCCAGACAGCCGCGTTTTCCACAAAGCGATGATTTACGAAATCAGTCCGGATAAACGCGGGATCCTGACTGCTGGGGGCACACGTGCGATCCTGAAACTGTGGCGCCCGCGGGAGACGCCGGAAATCATCTGGGAAGCCGACTTTGGTGGCGAGTTCAGCCGGATGCGCGACGTGGAAACGGCCGACCTGTTCCGCGACGGGCGGCCGGCCCTGGTCGTCGCCACGCATGATCAGGGGGTGGTTGCCATCGTGCGACCGCTCCCCCAGGGAGGATTCTCGGTTCAGGAACTGGACCGGCAGCCGCAGACCATCGTACACGAGGTCGAGACAGGCGACTTGGACGGCGACGGGTTCCTCGAGATTTATGCGACCCCAAGCCGGCCCAACTTCTTGGATGGAACCCCGCAACCGGGAGAAGTCGTGCGTTACGTCCTGGGGCGCGGGCTGAAAAGAGAGACTGTCGCCGCGCTCGGCAGCCGTCACGCCAAGGAGATTCTCTGCAGTGACGTCGATGGCGACGGGTGCGACGAGCTCTACGTATCGGTCGAAGCAGTGGAGGGGGGACAAGTCGAGATCATGCGCTACGACGCAGAGACTCCGCCCGCTGAGGGAATTCCAGTTGCCACGCTCGAAGACAGCATGTGCCGATTTCTGACCGCGGGCGACGTGGACGGTGATGGCAACCGGGAATTGATTGCGGCGACTTACCGCAGTGGGGTCTGGCTGTTACGACCCGGGAAGGATCCCCGATCTAGATGGCACATGGAGTTAATTGACCAAGGTTCGTCAGGATTCGAACATGCGGCGTTGCTGGCCGATCTTGATGGAGACCGCATGGACGAGTTGTATGTCGCCAACGACAACGCCGGAGAGGTGAACCAGTATCGGTGGCGAGACGGACGTTTTCACAAAGTCCGCCTTCACCAGTACCCAGCCGACCTCTCGGTGATCACGTGGAATATCATGCCGGCCCCGGCGAGTTTGTTCCCGTAGGCACGGTAGTGTTGGACTACAGAGCCACGCACAGAGCGAGGGCCGTGGTGAGTTCGCGTTACAGAGCCGCGCACGGAGCGGAGGGTGTTGAAAATGTTGATGTATGTGTAAATTGAGTCGCGTCGGGAGCGAACCTGCTGGCACGCGGCGGTTGACTGACGCGCCGCTTTGTGGCGCGTTGTATCGAAACCCCGCGAGCCAGCAGGTTCGCCCCGCCCGGCGGCACTGCCTAAGATGTACATAAGCACCCGACCCTTTGATTCCGATGACCTCTTTCAACGCCCTCGCTCTGTGCGTGGCTCTGTAAGCCAAACAGTATTGGTCCTGGCTGTGGTAGTTGGAGCCAAATTAGGAGGCAAGTAATGTCGCGCATCCTCTTGTTTATTCTCGTTTTCTCCCCCTTCACCCTGGCTGATCCGGTTACCTTCACCCACGGGAAACTCGAGGTTCCTACCTATTCTTTTCGCAGGTCCGAGATCGTCGCACCGCTTTTCAAGCCCATCGAGAATGCGGGGCACTATCCGTATACCATCCTTGACTGGAGCTCGCGCCTCGAGAAGCCGGAACCGGTCGAATACGAATCCCTCGTGCTGGAAAACGAGTACCTGCGCGTTGAATTCCTGCCCGAACTGGGTGGACGCATCTACTCGGCATTTGACAAGGTAGCCAGGCGAGAGATCTTTTATCGGCCCACTGTAATCAAACCCGGCCGCTACAACCAACGGGGAGCCTGGCCAGTCGGCAACCTTGAATTGTACGGACCATTCGACGCCCATATGCTCACCTGGCCCGGCGAACCTTGGGCATGGGCGTGCGAACGCCACCCGGACGGAAGCGCGACCGTCGTTCTCAGCCACATCGATCATTTTTTCAGAGACAAGATCTCCCTGTCTGTCACTTTGCGACCCGGGCGTGCGTTCCTGGAAACCACTATCCGGCTCTACAACAAAAACCTGCTCCCAAACCGTTACCTGCTCTGGACAAACGCCGGTGTGGCTGTCACCGAAGGAAGCCGGTTTGTTTATCCAATGACGAAAACGATCGGCCACGACAGTTCGGCCCTCGGCACATGGCCGGTGATCAATGGAGAGGATCTCAGCTGGAACAAGAACAACAAGAACATGCTCGGGGTCTTCGGCCTCGATATCTTCGATAACTTCATGTCCATTTACGATTACAAGACCGATTACGGAACCGTCTGTTTCACCAACCGGCTTCTGGCCCGTGGTATGAAGACCTGGACCTTCGGTTCGGGTCTGACGGCACTCCGGCATATGGCCACGTACACTGACAAGGACGGGCTATACATGGAGACTCAAAGCGGGCGTTTCATTTGGGACGGCAACTACGAGTTCATTGACCCTGGACAAACCGACGGCTGGACTGAGTACTGGTTTGGAACGGGAGGACTCGGGGGCCTGACCACCGCGACGCAAGACGTTGCTGTTCACCTCGATTTGCCGAAGCAACTT
>ERZ795047.1136-NODE-1136-length-29417-cov-5.646856_pt1 | contig 29417 bp, 16 predicted proteins | sample MGYA00375131_ERZ795047 | MGnify/ENA primary metagenome ERZ795047 (study PRJEB30176, sample SAMN05720228) | activated sludge metagenome | isolation source: Anaerobic digester | place: Japan | collected 2015-05-20 ...
GTTGAGTACATCGGGGAGTACGTGTTCCTCGACACGCTTTACACAAACTCATTTTACGGCGCGGTAATAAGAGACGGCTGGTTGCTGGTACTCAACGACGACCACGAGTATACCGATTTCTACACGGTCCCCGAGGGCGTCAAAGGTATAGCGGCGTACGCATTTTTCAACTGCAACAAGTTGGTAATAAGGATTGAGAGCGACGACCTCATCTACGTTTGCAGATACGCATTCGGCGGCGACATAGAAGATGTTTATATCAACCTCACCACTCCGCCCGACGGCCTTGACAGATACTCTTTCGCTCCTGAAATAAACAATATTTTTGTGCCGTACGGATACGTCGGAGTGTATCGCGAATTGCTTGGCGACCTTTTTGATATCACCACAATAACGGAACCTGAAAGTTAAGAATTCTACCGCCAAAACCAAAAAGAGCTGTCCAAACGGACAGCTCTTAAAATATACGCCCTTCGTCAGAAAACGAAGGGCGCAAAAAGGCGGATAATTTAATAAAAGCTTGTTTTTGTTTTTCTTTATCTGCTCCGGGCGTTCTGCCAGCGTTTCAGCGTCGCGAGGTGCACCTTAAGGAGCGTCCTTGCTTCGTCGGGCGTAAAGCTGGTGCCGTTTATATTCATGCTCAAATTTACCTCCCAAGAATTATCTTATCATTATTATACGCGACTGTAAGCTCTATGACAAGCAACCGTTTGTTGCGTCATTTCATGGTTTCCTGCTTGACTTTTTTGTCGACGACGTGGCGGATTGCAAGCTCGGAAAAGATGTCCTTAAGTTCTATTCCCATCTCCGCCATTAAGACCATGGCGTGATAAGCAAGGTCGGACAGTTCGTAAATCGTCTCCTCTTTACTCTTGTTCTTGGCGGCGATTATGACTTCCGAGCTCTCCTCGCCCACTTTTTTGAGTATCTTGTCCAGCCCTTTATTGAAGAGATATGTCGTATACGACCCTTCTTTAGGCTCGGTTTTTCGCCCCTTTATCATATCGAACAGTTTTTCGTAGGAAAACTCCTTGAGCGATTCGCTCTCAAACACATAGTCGTTAAAGCAGCTCTCCGTACCCTTATGGCATGCGGGGCCGTCCTTAACAACTTCAATTACCAGCGCGTCGCTGTCGCAGTCGGACTTTATGGTGACGATGTGCTGACAGTTGCCCGAGGTTTCGCCTTTGCGCCACAGCGTTTTGCGCGAGCGGCTGTAAAAGCAGGTCTTGCCTTCGTCCATGCTTATCTTAAGGCTCTCGGCGTTCATATACGCCAAGGTGAGCACTTCTTTTGTGAAGTAATCCTGCACTATTGCGGGAATAAGCCCGTCAGAGTCAAATTTCAATTCCTCAATCTTCATAATTATCTCCTTATACCTTTCTTACGGCAATTCCGTTTTCGCTTAAAACTTCCTTCAGATCTTTTATGCTGACTTCCTTGAGGTGGAAAATCGATGCCGCAAGCCCCGCGTCCACCTTGGGCAAGGTCTTGAACAGCGTCACAAAGTCCTCTATGCACCCCGCGCCGCCCGAGGCAATGACGGGGATCGATACCCTCTTTGAAATCTCGTCGAGCATTTCAAGGTCAAACCCGTTCCTTACGCCGTCTGTGTCGATGCTGTTTACGACCAGTTCGCCCGCGCCCAGGTCTTCCCCTTTTTTGACCCACTCGAGCGCGTCAATGCCCGTGTTCTCCCGTCCGCCCTTGGCAAAGACGGTAAACTTTCCGTTTACGCGCTTGACGTCCAGCGACAATACGACGCACTGGCTGCCGTATTTCTTCGCCGCGTCAAAAATAAGGCGGGGATTTTTAATTGCGCCTGTGTTTACGCTGACCTTGTCGGCGCCGCACTTTAATACCCTGTCAAAATCGTCGACCGAGTTTATCGCGCCGCCAACGGTAAGCGGAATAAAAATCTTGCGCGCTACGTTTTTAAGAATATTGCAAAAAATCGTCCGCCCCTCGGCAGAGGCTGTAATGTCGTAAAACACAAGCTCGTCGGCGCCGCTGTCGTTATAGAAGCCCGCAAGGACAACAGGGTTTTCGACGTCGCGGATGCCCGCAAAATTTACTCCTTTTACCACCCGCCCGTCTTTGACGTCCAGGCAGGGAATAATTCTTTTCGTAAGCATATCAGTCCCCTTGGGCAAGTTTAACCGCCCGACTTAAATCAACAAGCCCCTTATAGACGGCTTTTCCTATTATCGCGCCGTGCACTCCTATTTCGCATAGAGCCGTTATGTCGTCCTCGGAAGAAATTCCGCCCGAGGCTATGACGTTAAGCCCGTTAATCTTTACAAGCCGCTCAAACGCCTCGAGATTGGTGCCGGAGACCATTCCGTCGGTGGAGATGTCGGTAAAAATGACGGTATCGACGCCGTTATTAACGCACCTTTCGCAAAATTCAAACGCGTCGATGTCGGTTATCGTTCTCCAGCCGTCAATTGCGAGGCGTCCGTCCTTCGCGTCGGCGCCGACGGCGATTTTATGCGGGTATTTTGCCGCCATTTCTGCCGCAAAATCGAAGTTTTTCACGGCGGCGGTACCCAGTATCACTCTGTCCGCGCCCGCGTTAAGGTAATTTTTTACCCTCTCCTCATCGCGTATTCCGCCCCCTACTTCGATAAACAAGCCGCCCTCGGCGACCAGTTGTTCAATCATCGGGAAATTGGAGGTTTTTCCGTCCTTCGCCCCGTCGAGGTCGACGACGTGCAAATTGCGCGCGCCCGAGGCTTTGAAAGACCTCATTACCTCGACGGGACGGGATGAAAAAATTTCGCTCCTTTCGTAGTCGCCCTGTGTAAGCCTGACCGCTTTGCCGCCCAAGATATCAATCGCGGGAAAAATTTCCATATTGTTAACCCCCTATCTCAGCAAAGGCTCTGATGATATTCAATCCTGTTTTCCCGCTCTTTTCGGGATGAAACTGGGTGCCGAAAACGTTTCCGTTCTCCACAATACCCGCAATTTCCGTCCCGTAGTCCGAAGCGGCAACAAGCGAACTCACACAATTTTCAGCGCAATACGAATGAACGTAATAAACAAAATCGCCTTCTTTAATATATCTGGTCAAAGGACTTTCACGCAGAAAACGCAGGCTGTTCCAGCCCATGTGGGGGATTTTTAAATCTTCCCCGACATATTCTTTTATCGGGCGGATTTCGCCCTTTATTAGCCCAAGCCCTTTATATTCTCCATGTTCATAGCTTTTATCGAAAAGCATCTGCATTCCGAGGCATATTCCGAGAAGAGGCTTTCCGCTCTTTGCTTCGTCCTTCACGACCTCGACAAGCCCCGCTTCCTCGAGTTTGCGGTAGGCGTCTCCAAACGCTCCCACACCCGGGAGAATAAGTTTGGCGGCGGACTGAATAACGCGCTTATCGCTGGTTATACAATTGTCCAGCCCGAGATAATTTAAGGACGCCGTAAGCGAAAAGAGGTTGCCCACGCCATAATCGATTACCGCAATCATAACACCCCTTTTGTGGACGGGATTTCGTCGTTTAACGCCGGGTCTATCGCCACAGCCTGGCGCAAAGCTCTTGCCAGGGACTTGAATACCGCCTCGAGTATGTGGTGGGCGTTTGTGCCCTCAAGCTGCTCGATGTGGAGTGTGATTTCGGCAGTTCTCGAAAAAGCCGCCATAAACTCTTCGCCAAGCTCAGTGTCAAAGTCGCCCACTTTTTCGGCGACAATCGCGACGTTATAATTGAGATACCCTCTGCCGCTTATGTCCACCGCCGTCATGACGAGAGCTTCGTCCATAGGTAAGACCAAACTCCCGTAGCGTGTTATGCCTTTTTTGTCGCGGAGCGCGAGCTTAAAGCACTCTCCCAGGGTGATCGCGGTATCTTCCACAGTGTGGTGACAGTCCACAAACAAGTCGCCCTCGCACTTAATCTTGAGGTCGAACCTCGAATGCGCCGCGAAAAGTTGGAGCATGTGGTCGAAAAAGCCGCATCCCGTGGAAATTTCGGCCTTTCCCGTCCCGTCAAGGTTAATGAACAGGTTTACGCAAGTCTCTTTTGTCTGCCTTTTTGCCGAAGCCGTCCTCATTTTTTCTTCACTCCTTCAAGTATTTTCAGCGTTTTTACCATAAAAACGTTCATTTCTTCGCTGTTTCCTATCGATATACGCGCAAAGTCCTTTATCCTTTCGACGTCAAAGTGCCTGACCAGCACGCCCTCTTCCTTAAGGGAAAGATACATTTGTTTTCCCCCGATGTCCTTGTGACGGGCAAAGAGGAAATTGGCGGCGGAAGGGAGCACTTCAAAACCGATATCGGTAAGGCGTTTTGCCGTCCTATCGCGCTCGGCAACGGTCTTGGCGACGCACTCCGAAAAATATTCCGTATCCTCGATCGCCGCAACGCCCAGCATTTCCGAAAGGGTGTTTATATTGTAAGGGTTTACGCAATCTCTCACCCTGTCAATATCGCGCATAAGCTCTCTGTTTCCCGCCGCAAAGCCTATTCTCGCACCCGCAAGGCTCCTCGACTTGGAAAACGTCTGCACCACTAACAGATTATCGTATTTCTTTATAAGCGGAATGCTCGTTTTTCCCCAAAAATCGGTGTACGCTTCGTCGATTATCACCAATCTCGCGGGATTTGTGGCGACTATCCTTTCAACTTCTTCGAGCGAAAGAGGAATTCCCGTAGGCGCGTTTGGATTTGCGATGACGACATGATAAGGCGTTTTGCAGAACGCCTCAACATCGATAGTAAAATCTTCTTTGAGAGGGATAACCTCGCTTCTTACGCCCAGAAAATCCCTTAAGACCTTATAGAAGCCGTAGGAAATGTCGGGGAAGGCAATTCCTTCACCGCTGCCAAGATACGCCATAAACGCGAAACAAAGCGCCTCGTCGGAGCCGTTTGTTGCGACAACCTCGCTTTCGTCAAGTCCGTAGTATGAGCTTATCGCCTTGCGAAGCTTTCTTGCCACGGGGTCGGAGTAGAGTTTAAGCCCTTCCGCCGCGCCTTGTGTTACAATTTGGATGGCCTTTGGCGAGGGTGGATAAGGCGACTCGTTGGTGTTTAGCTTAATATAACGCTTATCCCCGGGCTGTTCCCCCGGGACGTAAGGCTTTAACGATATGTACTTTTCACTCAAAAACCTGCTCATAACCTCTCAGTCCTTATGGTAACCGAATTTGCGTGTCCGTCAAGACCCTCTCTCCTGGCAAAGTCGGAAATTCTACCGGCGTCTCTTTCGAGCGCCACGCGTGTGTAAAACACATACTGCGTCTTTTTCATAAAGTCGTCGACCGAGAGAGCCGACGCGTACTTTGCCGAACCGCTTGTCGGCAAGGTGTGATTTGCACCCGCGAAATAGTCGCCCACCGCCTCGGGCGTGTAGCTTCCCAAAAATACGCTGCCCGCGTTTTGAACCTTGTCAAGGAGCGCAAACGGGTCGGAAACGCAAAGTTCGAGGTGCTCGGGCGCAATCTCGTTGCTTAAGTCAATCGCCTCATCGAGGTTTTTCGCGATAATTATCCTGCCGTTGTTTTCAATGGACGCGCGCGCTATCTCGTTTCTCGGCAATTTATCGAGCTGGATTTCCAGTTCAACCTTTACCTTTCCGGCAAGCTCCTTGCTTGTGGTAATCAGTATCGCGGCGGCGTTTTTGTCGTGCTCGGCCTGAGACAACATATCGGCGGCGACGTAAGACGGGTTTGCGCTTTGGTCGGCGATGACGAGAATTTCACTCGGTCCCGCTATCATGTCGATGTCGACAAGCCCGAAAACCTGCCTCTTTGCCTCGGCGACAAACACGTTGCCCGGGCCGGTTATTTTGTCTACTTTCGGAATACTCTCGGTGCCGTACGCAAGCGCGGCAACTGCTTGCGCCCCGCCCACCTTGAATATTTTGTCGACTCCCGCCACTCTTGCCGCGGCGAGGATATATGGGTTTACCTTTCCGTTTTTGTCGGGAGGGGTCACCATGACTATCTCTTTTACCCCTGCGATTTTTGCGGGGATTGCGTTCATAAGGACGGTGGAAGGATAGGCCGCCGTGCCGCCGGGGACGTAGATGCCTGCGCGGTTTAACGGCATTACCTTCTGCCCGACCACTTCGCCCGTCTCTCTCTTTATCTCAAAAGCCTTCTTCAGCTGCGCCTTATACTGCTCTTTGTGAAACTGCTCAATATTTTTTTTCGCCTTTTCAAGCGTATCGACAAAATCTTTATTAATGGAATTATAGGCTTCCAAAATCTCGTTTTCGGATACCCTAAGTGAAGAAAGACGGACTCCGTCGAACTTTTCGGTAAGCTCGAAAACGGCTATGTCCCCCAGCGTCCGCACTGCCATTATTATGTTTTCGACACCGCTGACCACCTGCGCAAAAGTTTCATCCTTACGAGATGTTATCTGCACGCGGTCTGCTTCGGCTTCAACAATCTTAATCATTTTATTACCTCGCGAAGTTTCCCGATGAGGTCGTCGATTATATCTTTCTTAAACTTGTAGCTTGTCTTATTGGCGATAAGCCTTGCGCTGATCGGCATAATCTCGGCTATGACCTTCATGTTGTTTTCCTTGAGCGTTGTGCCCGTCTCCACTATGTCTACGATGACGTCGGACATATTGAGTATGGGCGCAAGCTCAATGGAGCCGTTGAGTTTTATTATCTCAATGTCCCGATTCAACGAGCTGTAATACTCGGAAGCGATGTTTACAAACTTGGTCGCGACCTTAAGGGGTCTTTCCTTATTCTCGCGGAAGTTGTTCTTCGCGGCGACTACCATGCGGCACTTGCCGATGTTGAGGTCCATAAGTTCGTATACGTCGGCTCTGTCCTCGAGCAGAATATCCTTCCCCACCACGCCGATGTCGGCAACGCCTCTTTCGACGTATATCGCGACGTCGGATGGCTTAACCAGAAAATATGATATCTGATTTTTTGTGTCGGAAAACACCAGCTTTCTGTTGTCGTCGTTTAAAAATGAGGTGTCAAAACCTATCTGCGCTAAAATTTTCGCCACCTTTTCGGCGAGCCTTCCCTTTGGCAATGCTATATTAAACATTGGCTTCCTCCAGTTTTACACCGTTGAATTTATACACTTTGCCGACCTTTATATCGGCGGGCACCGCATTTTCCACGCGCACCTTAAGCCCTTTGAAGGTCAGTTCTTCCGCCGCGCGGTACAAAACGGCGGGATTTACGGCGTCGTCATAAAGAATAAGCGCGTCGGCGTCCACTATCCTCTCTTCGGGATAGTAGGCGGAGAGTTCGTCCAGAATGAGCGCAAAGCCTATCGCGCCTACGCGTTTTCCAAGCTTTTGCAGGAGTTTATCGTATCTGCCGCCCGAGAGCACCATGTGGGGTATGCGCCTGACGTATCCCTGAAAGATTATTCCGCAGTAATAATTGACGTCGTTGATTATGGAAAAGTCGAGGTTTATCCTGTTTTCGCAGCCAGAGCCGTCAAGTGCTTTCGCTACGCTTACAAGCTCCCTATACCCCCTCTCCATTTCCTCGTTTGCAACGATTTTTTCCACTTCTCCGAGCGACTTCAAGCTTCCCGTGATCGTTACAAGCTTGCGGAATTTCTCGATTGTTTCAGGTAAAACGCCTTCACTTGCAAGCGTCTTTTCGAGGTCGTGGACATTTTTGGAGACAATATACTCTAAGACTTTATCCTTGCAGCCGCAACCCGCCATTTCCTCGCTTTCGAGAAGCCCCATTACAATGCCGATGTGGGAGATGTCGAGGACAAAGTCGTCCTCAAGTTCTTCCAGGCTCTTGACGGCAAGATTGATGACCTCGAGCGTTGTGTAGTCGTCAACGTCGCCCATGGCCTCAAGTCCAAGTTGGGAAATTTCCTTAAACTTGCCCGAGTTTTTGTCGGGCTTGTAGACGTTTTCGACGTAATAGAGTTTTTCTATCCCGTCTTTAAGGTCTTTTGCGTTTTTTACTATGGAAAGAGTGACGTCGGGCTTAAGCGCAAGCAACTTGCCGTCGATGTCGGTAAAAGAGATTACGCGGTCGCTCGGGAGAAAGCTCTTATAGTCCATATAAAAGCCGTATTCCTCAAAGCGGCTCATCTTGTACTTGCGATAGCCGAAGCTCTCGAAAATCTTGCGCATCGTCAATGCGACTTGTTCGTCTTTCTTAAGTGCGCTGATATCGAATTTCATAAAAAGTCCCATGCCTTATCCATTATTATATTCGTATTATAAGGCACTTTAGTGCTTTAGTCAAGTGAATGGCTAAAGTATATTAAAATTTTTTGCGTCTTGCCCTTATTGGTTGGGAATTATCCGTAAAATCGCGGTTTCGTTGTAAACTTTAGGTGAAAAGACCGAGCGCGACGTCAGCTCGTCGTACACAACCGTGCAATATCCGAAATAGTTTATCGGCGTAACTCTCACGCCTGTGACGGGAGTTAAAATTTCAATATCGGTTTCGGGATTAAGTTCGCCCTCAATCATTATTTTGGGTATGTGGCCTACAAATTTCGTCGAGTAATCGCCGCCGTTTGCCACAAGGTCGAAGTTTACAAAAACACTCTCCTCCGCCTCGCTCATTCTGTATTCTGTCCCCTTAATGCTTAATGCAAGGTCGGGAAGGATAAAAAAGCTGACAATCATGGTGTTGTTTCCGACGATCTGTCCGTTTGAGCGGAGTTTTAACACAATCCCCTCATACATATCGTCGCGCGCGGCGAAATAGCTTTGGCTGCGCTCCTGCCCGTTTTGCTCGAAATAGGCAATCTCATACGTTCCGCCTATGTCCTTGTCGGATTCGGTATCGTTATAATACCTCTCCACCGCTTTGAGGCAAGATGAAAAATCGGGCTCGCCTATAAAGAAGGTGTACCTATAGTCGCCCTTGACGTCCAGCGTCCTTGCGGTCACGGGATTTTCCACGTTTACGTTGAGCCTGTACGAGGCGTTTCCGAAACAGGAAATTATGTCAATGTACTTTTCTCCCGCCTGAAACGCGTAGAAATACCCCGCCGAAGTGCTGTACGCTATCCCCGCGCCGGGCGCAAAGTAATAGTCCTTGCACGTCCCCCGCCCGACAGCTGGATATTCAAAATAAAATGCTGCCTTTCTTGCTTATAGGTTGCGGTATTTACCATGATTTTGACGCTCACTGCGTCATCGACCACGGCGCGGTTGGAGAAAGTCGGATACTCGTTCTGCCCCGCGCGCTTTTCCCGCCCGCTTATCGAGGTAACGGTTATGCTTTCGGGCGTTGTCTTGGTGAGAGTAATATCTACGTCGCTCCCGTCAAGCTTGCGGTACTTTATCGAGCTGTTTTCTTCATAAGTGTAGGCAAGGTATACCGAGCAGGACGTTTCTCTCGGGTCAAAATAGTAGGAAGTGCCGTTGTTGAAATAATAAGTAAAAGTGCTTGAAAAATCGGTCAGCGTGCCGTGATAGCGGGCGTATTGCGCGCTATCGCCGTACTTGATAAAGGCAATAACCTTTTCCGCCGAAAGCGTGCCCGTGCCGAAATACCCTGAGATCTCCGTCCTGTCGCCGTTTGTGTAGGTGTGGTAGGCTTTTATCTGATAAAAGAAACTTTCGGTAACGTCCAGCGTGGCTTCGCCATCGGTCACTTTGTCGCCGTAATCGAAGGTTATCCCTGCGTAATTGTTGACAACGTCCACTTTGAACTGCTCGTTTCGGTTTATGTTGTACGTACCGCGGTGCAAAGTGCACTGAAAAGTGTAAAGCTTGTAGCCGTCTATGCGGAAATTGGGTATAGTGACGGTAATCTCGCGGCTTCCCGTCTGCCCGTCCTGCCACTTTGCGGTGAATTTCGCATTATCCTCGGTAAGAAGCTCGTTTCCTGCGTAAACCTTGGCAATAAGCCTGTACTGCTCTCCCGCCTGCGCCGACTGCACCTTGTTGCCGAGCGCGTCGTAAATTTCAAATTCCACACGGTCGGGGTATCCTCCGCCCGATACTTTAATTTTGAATTCGCCGTGCAAGGGTTTGCCGCCGGCGTCGTCGGCTTTTACCTGTATTGTGTATTCGCCGATGTAGTTGAGAGCGAAGGTTCTGTACGATGTCGCGCCCCACGCCATTTCGATGGTTTCAATAAGTTCTCCGCCATAGTAGACGTAAAACTTGGCGGGACCTTTAAGACGCGTCGTATAGCTTATTCTATCGAAGTTTATGTAGTCGTAAATGATGTACCCTTTTTCCTCGGGGGCATCGGGATTGGAGTATTCTGCACTATAGTTGAGCCTGGAGAGGTCAAAAAAAGGCGGTTGGCAGGGTACGGGCAAATCTATACCGGGGTCGTTGTCCGTATCGTCTTTATTGCCGCCCAAAATGCCGCATCCTGCTATGAAAAACGCCGTGAAGATAACCAGCGCGAAAAGAAGTGCCTTTTTTTTCATCAAAATACGCCTTTTAACTTTGTTATACTACTATATTATCATAAGGTCATAATAAAAATCAAACCTTGCTACTTTCGCAAGGTTTGAAACGATTTAATCAGGTTTTTGTGTCTCTTTTGCCAGTCTCTGCTCGGCTTTTTTGCGCTTTTCTTCGATTATGCGCGCGCTCTCGTTTTCCAGCATCTTTTTCTTCTTATCTTCCATTTCCTTTACATACGCCATCTTCCGGGCGACGATTTTTTCAATTTTGAGCCGCCTCTGCTCGGCGAGTTTCTGCTGGCGCGCTTTATACCTTTCTATCTTGTCGTCGGTCTCTTTGTTTATCTTTTCGAGGGTCTTTCTGGTAAGCTCTTTGTACTTGGTTTCCAGCGTCTCCATGCGCTTTGCGTGCTCTGCCCTTATCTTCTCCATGGTCTCGGCAAAGTTCTGCTCCTCTCTCTCGCGTGCCTGCTTTGCCTGCGCGGCGATTTTTGCCTTTTCTTCGGCGAGTTTGGTCTCGCACTTTTCGACCAGTGCCTTCTTCTTCTCATTGTACTCGGCGCTGAGCCTCTTACGCAACGCCTCGGACTGCATCTTATTGGCTTTGATACGCTGTTTTTGCTCGTAGTAGTTCTTGGTGGTCAGGATGCTCAGCTTTTCTTTGTACTTTGCCTTAATTTCGTCGGCGATATCGGCGTATTGCTTCTCTACTGTGGGCTCCAAGATCTGCATGCGGGCTTTGTGCAGGCGTTTAAGTTGCTCGCGCCATTTCCTCTCGACCACAACCGCGCGATTAAAGTCAAACTCCTTGACCTCTCTCACGCTGCACGCGACAATAAACCTCTCATAAGCCGACTCGTACATCTTCTGCGGGTCGTCGTCCTCTTTGACGAGCTTTTGGAACACGTCGTCGTCGGCGTTGTACTCAAAGAAGGATTCATATAGCCCGTTTGTTATGGAAAGGCTCTGATGCAGAGCGCGCTTTAAGGCTATCTTATAGGGTGCGCCTTCCTTTATCAGCTCTTCAAACTGTTGCTTTAGTATCTGCTTGTTTTTGGCAAGGTAATATTCGTTTAGTCCTGTGTCGTTTACTTCGAGTGCGACAGGCTCCGGGTCGATTTCAATAGGGAGTTTCAATAGCGTCTTTGCCGCTTTTTCCTTGTAGACGGCTTTCTCATCGGGAATGGAATTATTAGCGCCGGGGGTCTTGGTGTTGGCTATCATCGTGGTGCACATCATCATGAGCGCCTGGTGCACACGCCTTGTATAGATGTCGGTAAAACGCTTATTTACCATGCGCACGCCGTACTCGTAGCCGAGTTCGTTGTACCTGTCGAGATACAGCCAAAGATAATACGCGTTTTTGTAGTCGGGGTTGGAAAGTATTATCTGCGTCTTCATGATAGGCGACACGACGGGCTTATACCGTTGCATGGTCTTCATAAACTGGCTGTTGTGCAGCTGGGTGACGAGCTTTAACATCTTCTCGGCGCGGGCGAGGACCATCCGGTTTTCCTCGTCGGTTTTGCGCTGGTTGACCGCTTCGGTCTGTTTTATATCGACGCTTACCTCAAAATCGGCTTCCTCGAGTTTGAAGGAGCTGTTCAGATTCATATGTGTGATGTGGGAAGCCTGAAGCTGCTCTTTCATGAGCTGTACGCGCCTGTTTATAAAATCTCTCAGACGCATAATCAGAGTCATTACAAAGCGGTTTTCGTAAATACCGTATTCTATTTCGGGCAAAATCGTCAATATCTGCTTGGGGACGACGCCTTCCTCGGTGACCTCTTTTATGAAGTTGCTGTGGCTCATAAGGTGGGTGACCGAGTCCTTGTTTATCTTCTTGGTCTTCTCGATAGGCGTAATTTCACTCTGGTACTTAAGGGTGGATTTAAGATTGATCGTGATTTTGTTTATGCTCGGGAAATACGACTCGATAGTCTTAAGCCACGTGTCGTCAAATTTCTTGGACTCGATCTGCTCCCTCTGGTAAAAGTTGTTCTGTCCTTCGTAGATGGAACGGAAAAAGTAAGAGGGATAATAGGTCGCGCGCTCAAGTTCGTTTATGTTTTTTATCGCGCCCGAATAAAACTCGTCTATGTCGTATCTGTTTTTCATCTTATCTCCTCATCAGATCTTCTTGATGAAGCCGTTTATCATCTTCTTGCACTCGTTGAAGTTGTTCCTTCCGAACAGCTTGTTGATTACCTGGATGAGGTTTTCAAGCTCTTTCTGGAGGAAGGGCAGATTGAGTGTTTCGAATTTCCTAAGTATCTTTCTTGCGACGAGATAGTCAAGACCGTCCACTTCGTCAAATCCGCACGCGGCGTATACGGGAATAAACGTCGAAATCTGCTTCATGATACGGTTACCAAAGGTAATCTGGAAGTTTTCGGTGATGAATTCGTCGAGCTTGGCAAGATTCTCTCTCGCTTTGTCGGAAAGCTTGTAGGTGCCTTGCGCGTTTTTGAACAAAGTTTCGAGATACTCGAAGCTCATCGTCACGCCTTCGGTATAATCGGCGTCGACGGGAGCGGCTTTGCTGTTAAGCTCTATGGACGACACCCTGTCGTAAACCTTGTCGGTAATGGTGAAGGTCGAGTCGTCTTTGTTCGCCGTGCCCACAAACCAGATGTTCTGATTTATAAGGAGCTTGCCGTTGTTAAGGTGAGCGGGGTCGCCTCCTATCTGGTCGGGCACAAGGTCGATGAGCCACTCGGACGGCGAAGGCATTTCCAATAAGGACAAAAAGTCGGCAAAGTAGTACTCCACCCTCGCGAGGTTCATTTCGTCGAGGACTATAAAGTTGAGGTCGGTGCGGTAGGAACACTCGTAAACCGCCTCTAAAAAGTCTGTTTCGTTAAACTTCTTGGTGAATTCGTTGAGATACCCTATCATCTCGGCGCGGTCTCTCCACGAGGGCTGAACCGAAATTATGTGGGCGTCGTTTTTGAAGAATTTTCCCATAGCGTACGGCAGGGACGTTTTACCTGTACCCGATATACCTTCGAGTATCATGGTCTTTGACGTCGCCATACCCGAGAAGAAAATCGCTATCGTCTTGGGCGTGTAATAGAGGTTCATCTGGGACGCCGCAAAGTCGACAAAGCGTCTTACAAGTTCTTTCAAAGAGAGCTTGTCGCCGTCGTTCATCACGGTAGGCATGATCTCGCTGTTGTACTTCTCGTCCACCTTGGTGAGCTTGACAAACCTCGGACCCGACGCGGGAACCTGTTTCTTTCCGTCGGGCAGCTTTTCTTTCTTGGCGTCCTGCGCAAGCTTGTCGGCGGGAGACAGAGCCATCATCGCGTTCTTCTCGTCGGTAAGCTCGGTTACTTTGTAGTTTAGGAGCGCGATTTCGTGCATGAGGGCTTCCTTCTCATACTCGCGCTTTACAAACCTGACGTACCTTCTTATAAGCTGTACTATCAGCACGATGAATGCGGCGTACACGAGGATAATGAGGAGCAGGGACGGCACAGCCGCCAGCCAGTCGGCCGCCGAGAAATTTTTGGATGAGGCGAAAAAATCTTTGCTGTAATTTATGAGATTGCCTATGATTAATTCGTAAAGTCCTACAAAGAAATTCTTTAAGTCGAGACCGACTCCTCTGAAGTATGTCTTAAAGGCGGTAATAAACCACTCCGAAAATTTAGCCATAGTATATCCTTCCCTTTCAGTTTTTCATGTTACGGGCAAACAGCTTTATTGCTTGTTTACCATATTGTTTATCTGTTCTTTTGTAAGCAGTACGCCAAAGTATGGTCCCTCGATGTACGAAATGTTTTTGTTTTTGAGTTTTTCGGCCTGCTCGGCGGATTCCACGCCTGCGACGATGACTTTCTTGCGGTAGTTGTAGCAAGCCTTTAACAACGCCTGCACATAGTCGTTCTTTCCGAGCACGTCCTCTGCCCTTAATTTTACCATATCGACGTCGTACACTTCAATAAGCCTGTTCAAATCCCTGTCGGCTTTTGGCACGTTTGCGGCGACTCTTATGCCCGTCCCCTGCATCTGCAGAAGGTTTTTGACATAGCGGTTGCCAAGCTCGTTGTCGAGGACGTTGTCCACCTCGAGCACGACGTGGCCGGTGGGGATACCGTACCTTTCAAGGGACGCTTGGAGTTTGTATGCCGAGTCGGGGTTTGTCATAAACTTGTAGCCCGCTTTGAGAAACACGACAAAGTCCTTGGTGTCGGGGCTTTTTATAAGGTCGATATTGGAGAGCACGCCCTTTTCCACCGCCCAGATCGTAAACCAGAAGTCGTCGTTGGTCTCCTCAAGGTAGGTAAGGAGCCTGCCGTATTCTGTCGTGGTGCCGTTTTCGTTGACGCGGTTTATCATGCTCTCGACGCCGGCTATTATGCCCTTCTCGGGATGAATGAGAGGATTAAACCTTATCTTCATGTTGCCAAAGTCAATCGCCTGCTTGATGTCCTTGTACCTGTCGGCGTTGTTCCTCTCGTCCATAGCGGTGTCGTACAGCGCGATGTCGTTGCCGCCCGTCTTCTTAATGGAGTACAAGCCGGCAAGAAGGTTGTTGACAAGTTTTACCACGTTGTCGCCGTCGGACGGATAAGTGGTCACCGACACGCTCGCCGTCTTTTCGATGGGCACAACGCTGTTTATAAGGATCTTGGTTTCGGCGGCTTCCTTAAACACCCTCGCCACCTTCTCCAGTCCGTCATTGCCGTAGTACTCGGGCAGGTAGACAAGGAAAGTCTCCTTCTCGGCGGTCTGAGCCATTTTTCCGCCCACCGGCAGGGTCTTTCTCAGCACCTGGACAAACTTTTCGAGGTAGATGTCCGCGCCCTGCTGACCGATGATCTCGCCCACTCTGTCAAAATCGTCGATGCTGACAAGGAGCAGGGTAAAAAAGATGTCCTTTGTCTTATTCTTTATGCGGTAGTCGATGAGCCTTAAGAGCTCGTTGAGCTTGGCATAATCGCTGATAAGTGTATACTTGTCCTCGCGGCCCTTTCTGAAGTTAAGCCTTATGAGCAACAGAAAGCCCGCCGCGAGAAGTACCGCGCATCCGAGAATAATCAATGTGTAGCCAAGGGGCGAAAGTGCGTTAATCATGATTTCCATTTTTTCTTCTCTTCTCCTAAATTATTAAGGTCGACGGCTTCTTCCGTGCTGCTCAGTTTGAAGCCCTTGAGGTCCTTCTTGACATTTTTCACTTTGTTGGTTGCGACAAGCTTATAGAGGATTATCACAAGCAGCAGGAGGAATATGAGGATAAGCATTATCGTGAGGAAGTAGTCTTCTTCCAGTTTCTTGTTTACGTGCAGCTGGTAGAACGTCGTCGATCCGTCCTCGGCCTCGACCTGCACAATCAGGATGTTTCTGCCGTAATCAAGTTTTGTACTGCCCACGATACTGACCTTGGCATTGGGGTCTTCGGGTATGGCGCTTACGTCAATCTCCGACGTCGTGCTGTCAACGTCCAGCGAATAGTCGAAGTTTGTCGGGTCAAAACCGAGGTTGTAGCCCTGGACCGAAAGATTCTTCAGCCTCGTATTGGAAGAAGGCATGACGGTCTTAAGGACGTGCAGCGTGTAGGTTGTGGTAGTCTTGTTGTCGGCTGCGACGACGTTAACGACTATGGTCGTTCTGTCCTCGTTGAGCTGATAGTTTCCAAGACCTATTATCGCCGCCCTGTTCTGGTCCTGCGCTTGGGCTTTGATGTTGACAACCTTTATGCCCTTGTCCACCGTTACGACATAGGTATAGGTGTCGGGTATGAAGGTAAACGGGTAGGCAATGGAGTTGCTGTCATTGATATAGTTGTCGAACGAACCGACAAGGCTCAGACGGTCGAGGAAGGAGTTGTTGTTCATGTAATTTATCGTTACCGTGTAGCTTGTCGTGTCGCCGTTTTCGGCTTTTACGAGGAGGCTGAATACATTCCTTCCCTCGGTGAGGTCAAAGGTCCCCTGTCCGCTCAGGATTGTTGCCGTCGGGCTGTTGGGCTCGGCGGTGATTATCACTTTCTGGGTGGTGAGATAGGGTATGTCTATCTCGTAGTTGCGGGTTTCGGGTGAGAAGCCCTCTATCGCCACGCCGTTAACCTTGATGCCCTTAAGCGCGTTGTCGCCGGTAGGCAAAGTTCTTGTCACGGTAATGAGGTAGATTTCCGACATCACCTGACCGTTCTGCGATACGACGCGCGCCGAGAAGGTCACTCTGTTGGTCTCGCCGAAGAGCTTTTGTCCCGCTCCGTACACCGTCGCCGAAATGGTGCCTATCGACAAGGTAACCGATTCCACGCTGAAAGGTACAACGATGTTATAGTTGTGGACGTCGGACATAAATCTTTCTATCGCGTCCCCTGTGCCGAGGTAGTTGATTCCGTCGCTTCCAAGGAGGCTTAGCTCGGTTATCGTAATGTCGTCGGCAAGGTCAACGTCCCTGTATACGCTTATTGTGTAGGTGCGGGTGGTCATGTTCTCCGCCATAACGGTGATGTCAAACACGTTGTTGTACATTCCGTCCACGGTGGTCTTGAGCACCTTGTAGCCTGTGCCGCCCACGATTGCCGAAGCGGAATTTGCCTCGGCGGAGATGGTAAGGCTAAGTATACTCTCATCGCCTTCGAGGTCGATTATGTACTCGGTGATTTCGGGGTTGAACGCAGGGCTAAGGATAAGCGCCTTGCCGTTGGTGCCCGCGCACACGCTGAGACTACGCAAACTATTGTCGCTGCTGGGCGCGATTCTCGTAACATTTACGATGTAGGTTGCGCCCTGCTCGCCCATTTCGCTGGTCGCGTATACTTCAAAGCTGTTTTCGCCGATTGCGAGGGTCTTGGCTCCCGTGCCCGAAACCGTCGCTCTCGGATTTGCCGTGGCAGTGACTGTCACAGTCGTCACCGTATAGGGCACGGTAAGGGAATACTCAAACACATTCGCGTTGAAAGCGGGTGCTATTGTATATCCCTGCACGCCGAGGCTGAGAAGTGCGTTGTCGTTGCTCAGTCTCTTAATAGTCAGATTGTAAGTTCTTGTATTGCCGTCCTCGGCGGTAACTCTTATGCTGACGGTGTTGTCGCCGGGGCTGAGCGGAACGTTGCCAAGGTGCCCGATTACTATCGCTCTCGGATCGTTTGCTTCAGCGCTGACGCTGACGGAGCCGACTTCCTCAAGCGCAACAATCATTTCATAAGAGGTCACTTCGGGGTCAAAGCCCTCGATTGTTGTGCCGTTGACCTTGATGTTCTTTAAGGTGTTGTCGGTGCCGGGCTGTTCCTTGATTACGTTAATGACGTATTCGGCAGAGTACAGACCGCTATTGGACGTGATTTTGAACTCTATCGTCCTGTTGGTTATGAGCGGGTAGTTCTGATTGCCTGTGATGACGGCGCCGTTCTCGTTTGTGATTGAGAGGGTGGCGTTGCCGACCGCGTAAGGCAGGGTAAGCGTGTAAGTGCGTGTGCTCTGCTCAAACCTGACGCGAGCGTCGTTGCCTGTGCCGAGGTAGTTAACGCCGTCGCTTCCGATAAACGACAGGGAGTTTACCGTAATGTCGTCGTCGGGTCTTATGTTGCGGATGACCGTTATTTCATAGGTCTTTTCGGCGCCGCTTTCGGCGATGACCTTAACCTTGAATATCTCGCTGGACTCGCCCTGCACCGCCTTGAGCGTGTGCGCGCCCGTACCTTGTATTTCTCTGACCTTGGAGCTTGCGGGGGTCGCGTTTATAAGTATTTCGTTGACCGCGGGGAACTCGGTAAGGTCGATTGTGTACTTCGTCACGCTGGCGTCAAACGAGGGCTGTAAAGTCAGCGGCAGGAAGGTCGCGTTGTCGAGCACGGCAAGCGTCGAAAGGTTGTTGTTGGTGTCGGCCGTCTGTCTGGTCACCTTGATTGTGTATCTCGTGCCTTCGTTGCCCGCTTCAGCCACCGCGTAGACCTCGTACTCGTTGAGACCCACGGCGAGGTTAAAGGAGCCCGCGCCGTTTATCGTCGCTTTCGCGCTTGCAGCCGTAGCGGCGATCGTTACGCTTGTCTTGGAGTAAGGCACGGTAATCTGATAGATGTGGTTTGTGTCAAATCCCGCAAGTATCTCGGAGCCGTCCAGGCGTATGGACGATATCGTCGCGTCGTCGCTCTGCTTGTTGATATTAAAGACGTAGGTCTTGATGTCGCCGTTCTGGGCTTTTACCGTGACGACCTTCTGGGTGGTAAGGTCGACAAGCGTATATGTCCCTAAGCCCGTTACCGTCGCCTTATCGGGCGCGGTGCCGCCGATTGTTATGGTGGGCGTGTCGACGGTGACGTTGATCGTAATCGATGTGAAAGACGGGTCGAGTTCCACTCTTTCGCCGTTTACTTCATACCAGAGCTCGGCAAGCTGATTATCGCTGCTGCCCATTTCCCTTGTAACGTCCACGCTGTAGAGGGTACCCTGTGTGCCGTTCTGAGCGGTCACGCGGAAGGTTATTGTAATGGTTTCGCCCTCGGCAATATTGTAGATGCCCTCGCCGGTCTTGGTCGCCTTGGGATGAGCCGTTAAGGTAAGGTATACCGAGTTCACCTCATAGGGTACGGTTATCGGGTCCTGTACCGGCGTGTCGGGATTGAAGCGGGACTTGAGGTACTCGACGCCGCTGCCTATAAGGCTGATGTCGGTAATTGTGTTGTCGCCGCTCTCTTCGACCTGGCTCTTGATTACGTTTACTTTATAAGTTCTCACATCTCCGCTTTCGGCAGTGACCTTGACCTCAAACTCTCTGCTGATGACTCCGCCCACAGCCGACAGTTCCTTGACGCCTGTTCCGCTCGGAAGAGTGCCGTTTTCGGCGATTGCCGCAATCACGACATACCCCGCGTTGTAGTTGGGGCTTAAGATGATCGTGTATGTCTGCACAAACTTGTTGAAAGGACCTTCCTCAAAGGAGAGTACGTTGCCGAGGTTGTCCTTAATCTGGAGCGAAGACAGATAGTTGTTGGTGTCGGGTGCGGTCCTTGTTACGGTAATCGTGTAAGCAGTTCCGTCGGTGCCCGCTTCCGACTGAGCTCTGAACACAAAGGTGTTGAGTCCCACGCTGAGGTCGTAGCTTATCGCTTCAATGTTGTTTACCGCTGCCGAATTTACAAACAGCTTTGCATACTCGCTGCCAAGCTCGGCGGCAAAGTTAATTTTGTTTGTAGCATAAGGCACAGTGCCTAAGTTGTAGGTAACGATTCCTGCGTTGAAGTTGAGAGTGCCGACGTCGGAAGTAATGTTGGTGATTGTTTTGTCGTCGTCTCTTGCGTCGAGATTAATCGTGTAAATCATCGAGGTATCGTCGTCTTCGGCGGTGACGTAGATTCGGAAGGTGTTGACCGTTCCGCCCGTCACGGGAAGCGTACCCTTGTCGCCCGTTACTTTGGCGCCCGCGTGGTTCTTGACCGCCTCAATGGTTACCGTGGAGACGTCCCTTCCCGCTATGAGCGAGTACAGCGTATTTATACTGCCGGTTGCGTCGAGGAGCACAACCGATGTGTCGGTCGTTACCTTAAGGGTCTTGAGTGTCGCGTCGTTGGAGGCGGGCTTTCTTGTGATTCTCACGATGTAGTGAATGCCCTCGGTACCGTCCTGAGCGACAGCATAGATGACATAAGGCGTGGTGCCCACGGTAAGGTTCTTTATGCCTGCGCCGACTATGCTCGCCTTGCTTTGCGTGCCGTTTGTGAGGACTGCGCCGATTTCCACGGTAGTTACCGAATAAATGTAGTCGGGCACCGTGTACTCATAGGATGCGCCCACCTGAGTGAAGCTCGATACAGGCACTGTTTCGTTTCCGATCGTTATCGCCGAAATCGAATTGTCGTTGTTGGCGCGCTTAATGTTGAGCGTGTAAATCGCGCTGGTGCCGTTTTCGGCCTGTACGATTATGATTATAGTTGTTGTCTGCCCCGAAACAAGGTCGTAATAAGGCTGAATGGGGCTGATTATGGCAGAACCGTTTTCGGGAACGGCCGCTTCAACGACCACTCTCGAAACTACGTCGTCCACTCTGAGGTTGTAGGTCGTAGTCGCGCTGTCGAAAATGCCCGACATAAAGTCGACACTTTCGTCGGCGGCGTTCTTGACGGTAAGGCTGCTTAATATCTTCTCGGTCCTTGCCGCCGCCCTGTAGATATTGAAGTTATAGTTGAGGCTCTCGGTGCCGTCCTCTGCCATAACTTTGAACTGCACATAGGTGTAGCTGCCCGCGTTTACCGATATAAAGCCCGTCGTGCCTGACACTTTTGCCTTTTCGTGGGTGGGCGTAACGGTAAGCGTAAGCCCTGTCACCGCATAAGGAATGTTGATGTCGGCCTGCTTTGCGACATTGGGGTTAAAGGACATATACTCGTTGTTCTGGGCGTCCTTTAAGGAAACGCTGTATATGCTCGCGTCGCTGCTTAATGCGGTGCCTTTGAGAATATTGATTGTATAATTCTGCTGGCTGCCGTTCTGGGCGGTGACGGTAAGGACAAACTGCTCGCTTATCGTGCCGTTTTCTTTGACTTCGAGGGTCTGTACTCCGAAATCGCCCGAAAGGGTCTTACTGTTGGTCGTCGCGACGGCGTTGATGTTTACCTGTGTAATTGTGGAATTTACAGGTAAAGTAATCGTGTAGCTGTAGCGGTTGGGGTCAAAGGTGACGCCGTTGTCAAACAACAGGATATTGCCCTCTCCGTCGGTAACATTAAGGGAGTCGAGCTTGTTGTCGGTCTTGACGGGTATGCGGGTCACTTCAATCGTATAGACGGTAACCTGTTCTTTGGTTACGCCCGTAAGGAGACCGTACTCGCTTATCGCGTATACCTCAAAGTGCTGAGTGCCGTCGGCAAGCGTCTTGTTGCCCGTGCCGTAAACCGTCGCCGAGCTGTCGGCAGCGGTAACCGAAATGCTGACAGAGGTCGTCGTATAAGGATAGGTGCCGCCGTCAATGGGCAGAAGCGGATTGGAGATGTCGAGTTCCACTCCGTTTACCTTGATTGAGGTGATTGTGTTGTTGTCGTTTGCCCTGTAGATATTGAGAGCGTAGGTCTTTGCGGTGCCCGATTCGGCCGTGACGGTGACATAGAAGGTGTTTTTGCCCTTGGAAAGTCCCGCCGTCGCCGAGGGGGTGACCGAAACTACGGAATAAGCGTAAGACGGCGTGTAGGAAATTTCCACGCTGGTTACGTTGTTGTTAACTCTTACGTTGTACTCAAGAACATCGGCGCTGAATGCGTTGCTGCCCGTCAACAGCTCTGCTCCGCCCGCCACCGCGCTGAGATTTGAAAGAGTGGCGTCGTTGTTTGCCGCAAGAAGCGTCACGCTGAATTCATAAACCGTGCCTTGCGTGCCGAATTCCGAAACGGCATAAATCCTAATAGTGTTCTGTCCGTTTGCCAAAGTAATTGTGAATTCGTCGGTCGCCGACTGAAGTTTTGCCGTGCCCGAATTAAGCCTCGAATAGAGCTTGGCCGATTCGTCGGCGAGAGTTACCCTGAAAGTCAGGGTCTTGGCACTGAACGCCACGTCGTCAAGCGTGTAGGAATTTTCTTCGGCGTCGTACTCGAATTCGTCATGGTTGTCAATCAATATTGAGGTTATCGTGTTGACGTCGTTTGCGCGCGTCACGGTGACCGTATAGATCTTCTTGGTGGCTACGTCCTCGGCGGTGACCGTAATTGTAAAGGTGTTGGCTCCGAGGTTAAGTCCGAAGGATGCGGGCGCAATACTTACGCTCGCCTTGTTGTCGGCGGGAGTGGGAAGTATCTGCACGCCGGTTATCACATTGTCCACGCGCACGCTGTAGGAAGTCTTCGAGGGGTCGAAGGTGTTGCTTCCCGTGAGCATGTCAAAGTCGTTGGCGAGGACCTGAAGAGAACTGAGGTTGGCGTTTGCGGAAGGCACTCTTCTCGTTACCGTGAAGGTGTACTTCTTGCCCTCGGTGCCCGCCTGGGACTTGGCGTAAATTTGTATTGTGTTTTCGCCCGACACAAGCGCGACGTCAAAGTCGGAAGGAGAAGACTCCGTCCTCACCGCGCTGGAATGGGGCTTGACGTACAGCGTAGCGTATGAGTCGGCAAGCGTCACGCTGAAGTTTAATGCCGCCGTTGTGAAGTCGACATTTCCGAGGCTATAGGAAAGCACGTCGGGGTCAAATTCAAAGCTTATTCCCGCAATAGTTATTGCCGAAATGTCGCTGATATCGTTGGCGCGGGTGATATTGATTTCGTAAATCTTCTGGGTCGAGCCGTTTTCGGCGGTGACCGTTACTTCATAGGTGTTGAGTCCCGCTCTCAGGTTAAAATTGACGGGAGAAATGACGTAGCTTGCGTTGGAGTCGGCGGGGGTCGCGAGTATTTCAACCGCCGTTACGTTATAGTCCACTCTGAAGGAGTATGTATAGGTATCGGTGTTGAATATGCCTTCCAGCCTGTCCGTTCCGCCGGCGTTGACCTGCAACGCGCTGAGTTTTGCGTTGGAAGACGGCGTTCTTCTGTTGATTGTGAACACATATTCTGTGCCCTTGGTGCCGAACTGCGACTTTGCATACACGGTAATTGTGTTTGTGCCCGTGGAGAGCGTCACGTCAAAGTCGGAAGGATTGCTCTCCGTCCTTACCGCGTTGCTGTTGACCTTTACATAGAGGGTGGCAAGCGGGTCGGCAAGGGTAACGTTGAAGTTAAGCGCCGAAATGTTGTAACCGACTTCGGTCAGCGAATAGGTTGTGATTTCGGGGTCGAACACAAAGGTCTGACCCGCGATTACCACGTCGTCGATGTCGTTAATGTCATTGGCGCGGGTGACGTTGATTTCATAGAACTTGGTTGTGCCGTTTTCGGCGGTGACCGTTACGGTAAAGGTGTTCTCGCCCGACTTAAGGTTGAGGTTGAGCGGGGTGATGACGGCGTTTGCAACCGTGGACTGGGTGCTCGTGTTTATCGCTGTGAGCGAGGTGACCGAGTGGTCCACTCTTACCGAATAGGTGGTGGTATCGGGGTCGAAAAGCCCGCTCAGTATGTCGGTGGCGCCCACCATGACTTCAAGCGCGCTCAGTTTCGCGTTGCCCGACGGAGCCTGTCTTTCTACCGTGAACACATATTCCTGACCCTGTGTGCCGAATTCCGACACGGCGTACAGTTTTATCGTGTTGGCGCCCTGCAAAAGGGATACGTTGAAGTCGGAAGGTGAAGTCACCTGAGCGTAGCTTCCGCCCTGCGGCTTTACGTAGAGTTTTGCCGAGCTGTCAAGGAGCGTCACGTGAAAACTTAGTTGGGTCGTCGCATACGTTACCGCAGACAAGTTGTAGGTAAGCGTATTCTTGTTATAGGTAAATTCCTGACCGTCTATTTCGATATTGCTTATCTCGTTGACGTCGTTGGCTCTCCAGATCTTGATTACATAGTCCTGTGTCACCGAGGTGTCTTCGGCGGTAACCGTCACAGTGTAGGTATTAAGCCCGCTCGATAAAGTGAAGTTCTTGGGCGAGACCGATACGGTCGCGTTGCTGTCCTCGGGAGTAGGCGTAATGGTTACCGAGCTTATATTGTTGTTGACGCGCACTTCGTACAGAATGGTGTCGGGGTGGAATTCGTTGTCGCCCGTGAGGATATTGCTGCCGCCCGCAACGACGGTAAGAGAACCTAAGCGGGCGTTCTTGCTTGCCGCATTCCTCGTCACTTTTATCTTGTAGAGGGTGCCGTTTGTGCCGTAGTCGGACTGCGCGTAAAGGTTTATGGTATTCTCGCCCGTGGCAAGCGATACGGTAAAGTTGGTGGGCGAGGACTGAATCGCGCCGTTTACGTAGAGCTTTCCGAATGCAGCGTCGCCTAAAGTAACGCTCAGCGTCATCGTCGTCACATTGTAGGACACGGGATTGAGGTTGTATGTCGTAATAGCCTGACTGAACACAAAGTTCTGCACGTCGGTTATTTCGATGTCGGTTATCGTACTTATATCGTTTGCCCTTCTTACGTTGACGGTGTAAGTCTGGGTGGAGCCGTTTTCGGCCTCGACAACGATATAAATCGCCGACGTGTCGGCGCTGACTGCGAAGCTCTCGGTAAGTCCCGAGATTATCCTCGAGCCGTTGTTTTCGGGAACGGTCGCTTCCACTCTCAAAGATGTTACGCTTCTGTCCACTCTTATGCTGTAGGAAGTAACGCCCGAGGAGAAGCCAGTGATATAGTTGCTCACCTCGGCGGAAGAAATGGTAAGGGAGCTTAATATCTTCTCGCTTCTTGCCGCATTTCTCGTGACGTTAATTGTGTACTGGGTGCCCTTGACTCCCGCCTCCGACGTAGCGTACACGGTAAATGGGTTGACGCCCTGATTGAGGGTCTTTGTGCCGTCGCCCGTCACAATGGAATTGGCGCCCGAAGGCGTGGTCACTCTTATCTTTATTACCGAAACGGTGTACGGTACGGAAAGATTATATGGACCGGCGGTGGACGGATCGAAGGAAATACCCGGGATAACCGAATCGTCGGTATTTAGAATTTCAATATTCGTGATGCTGTTATTGGTGTTTGCGGCGATAAGGTAGATTCTGTAAATTCGGGTTGCGCCGCTCTGCGCGGTGACCTTTATTTCCACGAGAGTGAGCTCGCCCCTTACAAGCGAAATCTGTCCGCTGGCCGATTCGTTATAAGTGATTGTGGAAGTGAGGGATTCTGCCTCGCCCTGCACAAATACCGAGGTGGTCGTACCCTCCAGAATTATGGGCGTGTCGTATTTCTCGGTGGTCTTAACAAAGTTCTCAAGCGCGGTTCCTCCCACACTGAGGGATGAAAGGTAGGTATTGCTGTCGGCGGCTTCTCTTCTGAAGTTTATGTTATAATCCTGCACACTGCCGTCTTCTGCCGTTACCCTTATGGTAGCCGTGAGGGTTGCTTGCTCCGTTGTGCTGAACGTGTTATTTGAATATTTCAGCGGAACGCCGCCTCCGGGAGATGTGCCGTTTCCGAGAGTGATGCCCGCCGCCGTTATGTCGGAATTGGGCGACGCGGTAAAGACTATCTGAATCTGACTCACCACAACGCCGTCAATGGCGTAAGGTATGTTCATACTGTATGTAAACGTTGCGGGCTCGTAGGTTACTCCGGAAATTTCCGCGCCGCCGCCGTTTACATGGTATACCACGGGGGTATCGAGCATTTTTGCGCTCGACTTCTTGATAATGTTGAGGGTATAGATCTCGGGGTCGGTATTGGGGTCCTGGGGCGTAACGATTATGCTGTAGCTGTATGTGCCCGCCGCGATACCTGCTATGCTGATTATGCCGCTTATTACTTCCTGGTTGTTGGAGTCGAAGATTTTTGCGGTCGCGCCTTCGCCCGTAATGGTGGCGAGGCTTACCTGAAGCTGTGTGGCTCCCGATGTGCCGATTGTGTACGTATAAGTGTTGTTGACTGCTTCAAGGGTCTTGGTCGTGGCGCCTTCGGTGACCTTGACATAGTCGAGGTCGGTGTTTGTAGAAGGCGCTCTCGAGATGGTCAGCGTGTAGTTTTCCACCACCGACCTGTCTTCGGCCGAAACTCTTATTCTGACCGTCACCGTTTCGTTCTTGGCAATGCTTCTCGGCGAGCCTGTCGTGCCGCCGTTTGCGTTTATGGTGACAAAGCTTCCCTCTCCTATCGCATATTCAACCTGCTGAAGAGCGGGCTCGGCTCCCGTAATCTGCACAAGATAAGTTGCGGCAGTCTCGGGAAGCAGGTAGGAAAAGCCCGTCGAGCCTTCGGTAATCTCCACGTCGTTGTCGTTGACCTTAATAGAGGCCAAGGCGGTATTATCGGAAGCTGCGGCTCTGACGATGTTGACGGTGTAGGTCTTTGTGTCGCCGCTTTGGGCGGTGACTACAACGGTCCTGGTCGTAGTGCCCACAGGAAGATTGGTAAATGTCTTGGATGTACCTACCGTATTGTCAATCTTAAGGGTGGCAAAATTGTCATCCTTTTCGGCGAGAATGGTTAGTTCTGTCTTGATGTAGGGGATGTTGACCGTATATGTAAGTGTATCTTTATGGAAGGGCTCTGTAAAGTCGACGACGGTGTTTCCCGTCTTTGCAATAAGGCTTCTTAGGTCCGCATTTGTGCTTGCGGACGTTACGCTCGCGGTGATTGTATAACTATTGGTTATGGCTCCGTCGCTGTCGGAGACGTTGAGCGTAATGACTTCGCCGTCGACAAGATTCCGGATGACATTATTTTCGTCTATTGTCGCCGATCCGCTAAACTCAACCGACACCTCGGCCGAGCTTGACGCCTTGGTGTAGCTTAAGGTAAGTCCGTTAAGGCTGGTAGCATAAGGAATCTGCCATGTGGTGTACGCCGTGACCGCAGGGTCAAAAGCTTCGGCGGTTATGTACTCCACGCCGTCTGCCTTGAGGCTTAAGGACGCAAGGTCCGCCGAGGGCTCGGCGCCCGGAAGTTCGCCTATATACAGAGGAGTGCAGGTTATGTTGCTCCAGTCGTCGGACTCGACGCTGTCGTAGTAATAATAAACACCGCCCGTCATCGAGAGAAGGGTCTGGCCTTCCCAATACGCGGGGTCAAAGTCGTAGCTTATGCAGGTATTGTAATTAAGCTCCGCATCGGGATCGAGTATTTCAAAGCTTATCGTCGCGATAAGCCTGTCCTGCGCTATCTGCTTGTCGTCGGTGTTGGAGAAGACCACAAGGTCGCCGACAGTGTCTGAATTGCTTGAATGTAAGGTCACGTCCCAGTCATCGACCATGAGCTTGCCCGACTTGGTCTGAGCCGACTGGATATAACCTTCGGCTGTAGGCAGCGAGAACACCGACTTGTCGTATGTCAGTACGCCCGCAATGACACCTACGTCGTACTGCGAGGCGGTTAAGGCGCTTGCATACAATTCCACCGTGAAGTACATGTCTCCATCCCAGTCTTCAAGACAGGACTGGAAATCTTCGAGCGGAATATGATTTGACCCCGTGTAGGGGTGTTCGGCTTCTAAGGCGTTAATGTAGGTCAGATAGAACTCGAATTGTTCCTCGTTGGCAGCCTTGGCGTCCGTGTTCTTCATCGTTCCGAAAATCACGCCCGCCACCAGAAGTACTACCATGAGCATAACGACTGTGGCCGTTGAAAATCTCTTATTTAGAATGTCATTCGGTGTTTTCATCTTAAGAACCCTCTCTTCTCTTATATCTTTTCAGCTTTTTAAGCTGTTGAGGCTGTGTCAAAGTGTCTTTCTTTCGGTTTTGTTTTTTATTCGCTATATTTAAATCTGCTGTTTCAGTTTGTTGACGTCGACGCTGTTGATCACCTTGTTGCCGTCGATGTCCGCCGCAAGCATGTATGCGCCCGTAAGAAGCGTTGTCTTTGAGATGTGACGCTCCATCTTGTTGGCGTCCACGCTGTTGACAACGCCGTTTCCGTCGGTGTCACCCATGATTACGACCGTGAGTTTATCCCTTATGTTGCCTTCTTCGTCATATATGACAAGGGAATAGCCTGTTCCGAGTTTTGCCGTGTCTGCGACAACCTTGCCCTTGGAGTCGATAATCACCATGCCTTCATTTACGAAGTTTTCCTTAAGCTGAGCCGCGGTATAACCCAGGGGCACACCTTTTATGTAAATGGGAGTCTCTTCACTGTAGAACGTCCTTTCGGTAAGCTCGGTGAGGTTTAGTCCGTCGGCAAGGACGAGCTTCAGGGTGCTGTCTTCCTTGAGGGTAAGATATCCGTCAAAGAGGTACTCGGCAAAGAGCGTTATGTTTCCGATTGTGCCCGACGGTATCTCGGATATGGGCACATCGGTGGGAAGGTCGGGGGTTTCTCCCTCTTCGCCCTCGCCGCTCATACTCATGATGAAGAAGCTCAGACTGAACAGGCGCATCTGCTTACCGTTGTCGGGTCTGTAGTACCAGCCGAGGAACTTGTGGTCTTTCTTGTACGCGCTCTGGAGCACGATGTTGTCCTCTATCGTGTAGGACGTGGGATTTATCGCCTCGCCGCCGTTAAGTTCGTAAGTTATGCTGTAGATTATAGGCACCCACATCGGGTGGAGATTGAGCCCTTCATGATTGAAGGTAAAGGTGTCGCCGTCGTGGAAGTAGATTGTCGCGCCCGAAGGAGTGGTGGTCTGCCAGCCGCCGAAGTAGTAGCCTTTGCGGGTGTAGTTGCTGACAGGCAGGGTCACCTGGGAGTCGAATTGCGCGATGAGAGGCGCCATATAGCCCGATTCTGCATCGTCGGAATAGAAGTTGATCTGATAATTGTTGGGCTTATAAATAGGTCTTACCACGGTGTCATCTGTGATTACCGTAATGTCCTTGTCCCAATCGACAAACCTATAACCCGTCCTATCGGGCGTGGGCAGCTTCTCCTCTGCCGACTTGCCGTACTCTACAAGCACTGAGGTGGTGGAGCCGTCATAATCAATGACAACGACGGTATACTCGCGGAGCTTGGAAACAAAGGTCGGATAGATGTGCATTTCGTCCGTTATGCAGCTGTAATCCTTGTCCCAGCCCGAAAATTCGTAAGTGTAGATATTGTCGCGCGTCTTGGTGGGGATGGTTACGGGCGTTATTGCGGAGTCGCCGAAGTTGACCACCTGCACGCTTATCACAAAGCCGTTTCCGTCATAGAAGTAGACGTTGAAGGTCTTGGGCTGGACTTTGTAGACTGCATAATAGTCTATGTCTTCGATGAGCGTTTCGGCGATGACCTTGTCCCAGCCGACAAAGATATACTGTTCGGCATCGGTGCTCGTCTTAGTGGGATTGGGCGGAGGTATAACGGGCGAGCCGTATACCGCCTTGACCTGTTTTAATATGGTTATTCTGTCTTCATCGTAGAAGGTGTATGTATAAGTCCTGAGTACGCCGATATACACGGTCTTGACGACGATGTCCTCGGTGACGTTGCTGAACGGCCTGCTCCAGCCTACAAACGTATACACGTATATGGGCGTAGACGCCTTCTTGGGTATAAGGTCGGCGGTAGGCTCGGTCGCGCCCGTTCCGTAAGGCACTTTCTGCACTTTGAGGACGTTGTCCTTTTCGTCGACGAATGTGACGGTGTAAAGCTGCAGGTGCGACGTAAATATCGGCTTGATTGTCGTGTTGGTGCGGAT
>ERZ795047.1145-NODE-1145-length-29200-cov-5.939887_pt1 | contig 29200 bp, 52 predicted proteins | sample MGYA00375131_ERZ795047 | MGnify/ENA primary metagenome ERZ795047 (study PRJEB30176, sample SAMN05720228) | activated sludge metagenome | isolation source: Anaerobic digester | place: Japan | collected 2015-05-20 ...
GACCTTACAGAATTATCGTTTCTGTAGATAAAAATAATATCAACGATTGCGGCGTTACTCTTTCTTGCGGTCACAAACCTAATCTTAACCCTATTTTTACATATAAAGTGGGGGATAGTTGTAATTGCTATGCTTGTGTCGAGAGTATTGATAATCTTTCTTCTTTTTGAATTTTAGCTATGAGTGAGATTACCTATCAATCTCATAGCACCGCGAAGTTTGACAATTTAAGTAGTAGGGGTTACTTTAAGTAAAAGCAAGTCTAGTGCTGCTTTCCTTTTTCTACTATGTATATTGTCATTCTTCGCCAATATTTATATCAGCATAAAACCGTTTCGGAGGATAATCCTAGGTAGGTAATATATTTCAGACTTGAGTTTCTATAATAAAAACTAATGCATGTTTGGATTACAGCCTGACCGCTGGATTGGTTCTCATTTACTGAAATCGATTACTGGTTATGCATTACTAAAGGTTTATAACTAAAAATAGGCTTTCCTCTAATTAAGGACGGTTCCTATTCTCCTAAGAGTGTATACATTCTTCCGAAACGGCTTTATGCTGATATAATGTAGGTCAACGTTTAAACAATCAATCAAGGTGATAATCATGGCTAGTGTTAAGACTGAGAAGAATACGACCCCCTCGAATGGTACTCCGGCTACTGAAGCTACTGACGCAACGGCGGCCCGAAAGAAGACGCTTACGGACGCTGATAAGAAGGAAATTAAGGCTCTTTTTGAAGCCAGCTATAAGGCTGATGAAAAGGTGGAGCAGGCACGCCAGGCTTTGGACGCTGCGATTAGCGCTCGTAGTCTTGCAGTGAAGGCGATTCACGATAAGACTCAGCATAAGGGGCCGTTTACGTATAATGGTGATGAGGTTAAGATCGTGGTTCGTAAGAGTGCTCGTGGGGAGAATTGGTTTTTCCGTGGTAAGAACGAGCAAGAGAGCATTGATATTGGCTGAACGGATTAGCTAATTTCTTTTTCACTGTAACTAAGTATGGTCATTACTTAGTTACATCTAAAAGGAAATTAACATGCCTCATTTCAACCGATTTGATATCTGCGAAGCGTATTACAAATACGCCGTACATTATCATACAGGCCAATTTAGTTGGCAATATAAGATTTTGGGTAGACTACAGAAGATAGGTTTTAAGCCTGGCTACAACGTTAGCGAGCTTGATAGCCTAGGGTCTGAGAATGCTAACGAGATTTATGATAATCTCGTAAGCAATAACCAGGGGACTTATAAGAGGTATAATCATGGGTAGGAAAGATTTTATTAAAGCTGCATATATGATTAAACTTGCTTCTAAGAAAGAGAAGCCCATTTTGATTAAGGCTTTTGTCGATTTTTTTCAAATGTGTAGTCCTACCTTCAATAAGGAACGTTTTATTGAAGCTTGCGAGGCTTCTTAATCTTATATTGCGCCCATAGCTCAGCGGTAAGAGCACAAGTCTTATAAGCTTGCGGTCCCTAGTTCAATTCTAGGTGGGCGTACAATTATAGTGGGCTTTATACGCAAGCTACAGTATACCTGGAAAACGTATAATCTCATTATGAGAAAAAACAAAGGCTATTCTAGAGCAACCTTCGTTAGAAGACAGATTTTGAGTTATCAAAGATAACCCTTGATAGCTAGATGTAGCGCATTGGATATTCATGTAAGTCGCCTCATTGTTTTTAGTCTTAGAAGCTAGAATCCTATAGGTAGAGGTAACCAAATTCCCTCGTCTCTTGAGAGATAAAAACGATAAAACGCACTAACCTATCTAAGTTGCTATTTGGGAAACTAGAGAGTACCAAAGTTAGAAGGCATGCGGGGAATAAATACTAGTGACGGTTCGTCCGTAGCTATTAGCTACGTAAGCTCTCATGGTGGAATGGTAGACACGGGAGATTTAAAATCTCTTGCCTAATCGGCGTAACGGTTCAAGTCCGTTTGAGAGCACTAAAGAAAATGAGAGAATTATCTAATCCTCAAAAACTTGTATTGAAGTGTGCTAATAATCGATGTAATGAATTATCGTCTACTGACCATATGCCAATGTCAGTATTAATAGATGTAATTTACTCTCTAATAGATAGAGGATTAGTTATTTTGGTAATTTGTCCTTATGACCCTAGCTCCTATCACCTTAAGCGTACAGAATTAGGTGATATAGCTTTGAATATGTTAGTAAACTAGTGTATACCCTAATAGCTCAATTGGATAGAGCAAAAGCTTTCTAAGCTTTAGGTTATAGGTTCGATTCCTATTTAGGGTGCAAAGTGACTAATGATTCTAGAAAACGTGGTTAATAACCCAATTATACCTATAGAAAATCTTTTACGATTAAGTAGGTATATCAATTCTAGATGCGGATTCAAGTTTATCCGGTGTACTTCAGAAGAGTTAGTTAGATTTGATTTATCATACTATTATAGATGTATGAGAAAGTATAGATAAGATGAGCGAAGAAACCAAGTCATTTGGGCGTCAATGCATTTATTGTAGGCGAATTCACGTCCTAGGTAATTGTGCTTATGGCATTAGTAAGGGTCTTATTAATGAACATAAGATGACTAAGAATTCTAAGGGTAATCCTCAGAAGAAACCTAAGTCTAGAATTAAGTTTCTTAAACAAGTAAACAACTATAAACAAATGCCTCTTAAAAAGTACGTATTTCTAGATGGAATAGTTAAAAAGCGTATCGGCAAAATTAGACGCTGGATTACCGAATGATAAACAGCGAAGATTTCTTATGTATAGGTTATTATGGACCTACTGTTAGGTTTGATAGTATAGTCGCGCCTAAAGAAAGTAATCTTCGCACGGTATATAACGATATTCCAGAATTAACAGCTTCAATAGAAGAACAAGGTTTATTAGAGCCGCTGGTTCTAAAACCTATTTCTAATCCACATTTCAAACATGGATTTGATATAGGAGATACTTATCTAGTAATATCAGGTTTTCGCCGCTATTATGCTATTAAAGGTTCTAAGTATACTAAGGAGTATACCAAAGTCCCCGCTATCCTAAAAGTCTTTGAAACTGAGGGATTAGAGAAGCTAGCTCAATTAGCTGAAAACACTGGTAAAGAGACATTAAAGAATTACGATATAGCCGTAGCACTTACTAAGTTTGAAAACCAATATAAACTTAGAAGAGACGAAATAGTTAAACGTTCAGGATTATCTTCTGCTAAGGTTTCGCAATTAATTTGCTGTTTGAAGCCTGTATCGGAAGGTGGATTATCCCCAGAAATAATTTCTGTATGGCAAGCTGCTCCAAATAGGGATAAGGAAATTCCTTTATATAAGTTGAATTCCTGGCGCGGCAAGTCTGAAGAGATACAATCTAAATTACTAAAAAACTTTGTAGATGGATTAGATGATGAAAATCCTGATTTATCAGATGAATCTGATGATAAGGGGCCTAAGCTAGTTAATAAACCTCCCGGTAAACGTAAGGTGAAAGGCTGGATTAAGGAGATAGATAAGAGGTTACGTAAAGATAAAAATTCTAGAGAATTACTAGCAATTAAAAAGGCTCTTAGATATTCCATTGGTGAGGTTAAAGAGCCATTATGAAAACTAGTGGAATATTAACGCCTTTAATAGAAAAAATGCCTAGGAAGAGACCTAGCGAGCTAGCTATTAGGTTGAATGTAACTAGGATAACAATCTGGAAATGGCAAAAAGAGATAGTTCAGATATCTCCTTTAAATAGACTTAAAATAAATGTATTGTGTATGGAATACGATATCGATTTAATCTTTAAAGATGATGACACTAACGATTTATTGAAAGGTCACAATAATCATGGGTAAGAAATTTGTTTCTAAATCTTCTGGCGTGGATGGCTTCTTTAGCATGGGAAAGGGTCGCGAGATTCAGGGTATTCTTCAAGCTTATAATGAAGACCCCGGAGGTGATGCGGGGCCATTTTTTGCTTTGAAGCTTACGAAGGATTGCGATTATGTTAAGGTGAAGAATGACGAAGATTCTGAAACCTACGATGAAACCCAAGTTGACGAAGATGGAGACGTTAAGGATTGGATTATCGTCTCTATGAAAAAGGGTTCCATGGTCGGAGTCTCTAGAGTTAATGGACTTAAGGGCCTTGAAGATGAGGGTATGAATAAGAAGATTACTATCAAGGTTACTGGTACTCGGAAGTCTCGTAAGAAGTCCTTTAATGATTCCTACGTCTTAGACGTGGAGATTGACGAGGTTTAAATGAGCATTTCTGTTAAGGCTAAGTGCCTTCAAATTACTAAGTCGGTTTTAATATTCGCAGATAGAGAACCGTTTATTGGTGAAAAAGTTTCTTTTGAAACTCTTGAAAATAAGGACGATACTAATTACATTTCAACATGTATAGGTCAAAGGGCTATTGACTTAATTATTTGGGATGAAAAGTTACAAGGAAAATACGAGCTTCAAAAGGAATACACTATCACCATTTCTTGAGATTCTTACAAGCCAGGTTAGCCCCTGGCGCTGCGCTCATAGCTCAGTTTGGTAGAGCAGGAGACTTTTAATCTCTTGGCCATTGGTTCAAATCCAATTGGGCGCACTAAAGGAGGGGATAATGGGAATTACTTATTCTATTCGTAGTGATAAATATAATGTATATCTTGACTTAGGTAAAGATTTCTGGCACTCTTTTTCTTCTGAAGAAACGTCCATAGATAATATATGTAGAGCTATATTAAAAGCTACAATGTATGAAACTTTTGCTAAAGGAGATATAACAAAATCTGACGAATGGATTTACTTGACTTATGTTTATGGTTTAATTAAAGATTTTGTAAACTCTTTCCCTGACGCCAAAATTTATTCTGAAAATGACAATGATGATCATTTAGTATATGCTAAATGGATAGAAAATAGTAGTAATAAACATTACATTTCAGATATTATGAATGCTTTACAACATAAAGAAAAAATTTATTTTGAAATTTCTTCAAGATTTACAGATTGGTATAAAAATGTATAAATATATTATTAACTCTATATAAGAAGAAAGACACTGGCGAGCCTGAAGATTATTTTGATTTTGTTTGGGAATTTGAAGAGAATTTATAGGGGGTGGGTTACGATGGGGAACGTAGTAAAATATAACAATCCAGGGGAATTAATCATTATATGTATTTGTGGAGCTAAAAATATTCCAGAAAAGAATTGTAGAGATTGTAAGTGTTTATTTTGTAATAGAATTCTTATGAAAGAAGGTAAAATTGTTAAAAGTTATTCTACTTAGTTTGTTTTTAGTTGCGTGCGGCGGTTCAGTAGAAGAGGTAAAATTAGATGCGAGCGACGATGTTAAGCCGGATTCTAGACAGGATTCCGGCTTTTCTTTTGATAGTAATAATGTTGATTCTAGTATATTTGATGCCTGCGATGATACGAATGAAGGATTAGCTAGAGGCTGTCCAGGTTGTTTATGTACTAGTATAGGCTTTATTTGTAATGGCCAATTGCAAGACGATGCTCAGTCATGTTTGCAATGTGGAGTTAATTGTAATTCAGGAGATAAGTGATGAAAAAAATGATGCTTTTAACTTTTGATATATTATTAAATTCGCACAACGTTTATGTAGGGCATGAATTATATTTTAGGGACGATTTTTTTCCAGATTCTAAAAATATTTATTTAGTTTTATTGCCGTGGATGGATGATTCTAAGCAGAATTTCAAAAGAATAAACATTTTTAAAAAATATGTAGAAATAAATAGTGATATTCATGTATCGACATTTCATCAGGTTCGTGATTATGCTAGAACCTTGTTTGTTGGAGATACAAGAAAAGACAAGGAAAAAGGAGGTAAAGAGGATATAAAGTCTGTAAAAACCAATTTAGTAGGTGAAATAATGTCTACTAAAGATTTGATAGGTTCTAAGGACAAACAAATTGCTGATTTAAAGCTTATTCTTGCTACTAAAGAAACTGAAATATATAGACTTACTAAATCTCTTAGACAAGAGAATAAGAAGAAAGGGCCTTGGGACAAATGATTAAGGTATTACTGTTAGGTGGAATTGTTGTAACAGGAGTTACTCTTTATATTATCTATAAGTCTCCATATGGATTCTTTCGATGATAAAGCTATACCCATTTCAATTAGAAGGAATAAAGTTTCTCGCCGAGAGAACCTATGCCATTCTTGCTGATGAAATGGGATTAGGTAAAACTTTACAGTCTATAATAGCTGCTTGTCAAGAGAATAAGGGTATAATAATAGTTTGTCCTGCATATCTAATAGGCAATTGGATGCGGGAAATTAAGACTGCTCTTTCTTATCTTAATCAAGAAAGAATTGTAAGAAAAGCTGATGGCAAAAACCTTCTTTATACTGATAGAGGTTTCGAGTTTTTATGGCCAAAACGTAACGAGATAATCGTTATGTCATATAATCAAATACCTCCCGCAGTTTTAAAGAATAAGTTTTACAAGTTTGTTTCTAGCGGACCTACTAATCCAGTTATAATTATAGCTGATGAAGCACATTTTATTAGAAAAGCTAGCGCCCAAAGGAGTTTAGCTTTTCGTATGCTAGGTAAAGCTGCTAAAAATAAAAATGGTTCTCGTATCTGGTTATTAACTGGAACGCCTATACTAGATAGGCCAGTTGATATATGGTCATTATGTCAAGCTTTAAACTTTAGAGCTAATCATATTTTTGGTTCGTGGGACGACTTTGTATTTGGTTTTGGTGGTGAGAAAATAGAGGATACTTTATGGGGAGGTTATAGGTGGGGAGAACCTAATAGGGCGGTAGTTGAGAAGCTAAAGAAGTATATTCTTAAGAGAACCAAAAAGGAAGTATTACCAGATTTGCCTTCTAAAACTATTAGAAGATATTTTGTAAAAACAAAGTCGTTTATACCTCCTGATAAGCTTTATACAGATAACTTAGACGCTTATTTAGGCGATGGTGAGATTACTAATATTCGTATGGCTCAATCATATGAAAAGTTTTTGGAAACTGAAGAATTAATTAACTCATATGAGAGCATTGAAGTTCCATTAGTAGTTTTTTCTGCATTTACTAGACCGGTAATAGAGTTAGGTAAACGTCCAGGCTGGAAATCTATATATGGTAAAATTCCTATGTCCGAAAGGTCTGTAATAATAGATGACTTTCAATCAGGTAAGATAAAGTATTTAGCAGGAACTATTGAGTGTTTAGGTACTGGACATACTTTAACAGCCGCGTCTAATGCTATATTTCTTGATTTAGATTGGACGCCGGCGAAGAATTGGCAAGCTGAAGATAGGTTCCTTCGTATAGGAACCAAAAACGCTGTTAACATAATTCAAGTAGTAGGGAGTGATATTTCAGAAAAAAGAGTGAATGATATTATAAATAAGAAGATTAAGTTGATTGGCGACTTTGAAAGGTGTTTGGATGATGCCTGATTATAATTATTTTAGAAACTTGAGTTTTCTTTTTAATCATTTAATGATAATGGCGGATTGTTTAAATGAAATGACTTCTGAACATAATTCATTTGAGAATATCACTGAAGAGTTTGAATGTTATAATGATGAGATTTTCTTAATTGGAAGTTTACTAGAGAAAGCGTGTTAAAAAATGACTATTAAGAATGAATATTCTGTTATAAAGAAAAGAAAAAAGCGTAAGAAAAATAATACAGATTTTATATCAGGTTTACTTGTATTATTTCTTATTGGTCATTATTTACAATTTAAGAAAATAAGACGAAATGTTAAAAAGAAAAAATGAAAAAGAAAAGCAAATCGAGCGTAAACTCAAAAGACTTAAAGAAGAAAGCGATAAAGAAATCGCCGCAAAAAAGCTCATTGAAGAAGGGGAAAAACTCAGACTTCAAGGTAAGAAAATTAGACAAAAAGGAAACGAGAAAAAAATCAAAGGACTCAAAATCCTTATCGAAATCGAAGCTGAGAAAGCCAGGCTCGAAAAAGAAATTAATAGAGAAATCCAAACACTTTACAACAAAGACGAAATTTCCCTTAATTAATCTGATTAGAGATAACATTAAAGAAGTTTCTATTGATTTGGATGGAAAGTATACAGTATCTCAGAAAAAGGATTATATAGAAGCTCGTATTACCTTTGATGGAGATCCCGTTAAAATGGGTAATATAGTTAGAGAGATTCAAACTAATCCTAAGTTTCGTAAGAAGGGTCTTCGTACTAGATATCAAATTTCTTTTATACCTGATGATGACTTAAAGGAGTTAAAATACTTTAAGAAAAATAGAATGAGTACAGGATTAGGAACTAATTTTGAGCTTATGTCTAGATATCGTAAGATGATTGAGACTACTAAAGAGCGCGAATGGGATTTTAAGCAAATGTTTGTTGGTATTGTAATAGATAAGGAAGGTGATGATTAAAATGAATACTAAGAAAACTTCATTTAATAGAGAAGGAATTAACGATTATAAAGCTTATCTAATTAGGACTATGCCTATTAAAAGTCCTAAGCAAGAGTTTCCCGGCAAGCCATTTTATATTGAAGGTAGATTAGCAGGTTATAAGAAGGATAAAAACAATGACTCCCAATAAATATCAATCTTTAGCGTGCGTAACTAGTTCATTAAAAGATTTTGCTGCTACTGATATTACAGAAGTTAATCGTAATAGGGTATTAATGGCTTGTTTAGGATTAGCTGGTGAATCTGGTGAAACTGTTGATTATCTGAAGAAAGTAATTTATCACTATCATACTCTTGATAGAGAGAAGCTTCAAAAAGAATTAGGTGATGTACTTTGGTATGTTGCAGAAATGTGTTCAGCTTTAGATATTAGTCTAGAAGACGTAATGGTGCAAAATATTGCTAAGTTAAAAGAGCGTTATCCTGAAGGTTTTGAAACCAATAGAAGCATAAATAGGCCAGATTCTAAAGAAGAGAAATATTGTTTTGAGTGTAAGAAAAAACAAATAATTACTGATGCTACTTATATGATTGAATATGTAAATAAAAATTATGTTTATTTATGCGATACTTGTATTATGCTAGATGCTTATATGAATTCGATTAGTGTGAGCTTAAGATGATAATCAAGTTTCAATACTTTAAACGTACTGGTAAGTATTACAGTGAAGGCAGTTTAGAGGTTAGACCTTTTAAAGTAGTTGAATATCATGATTTAGTTAATCAGATAAGGAAGATGATAATACATGAGGGAAAGTGCCCCGGTTTGGTAGATCATGCAGTAACTAGAAATGATTTTATTACTGTAATAACTAGTAATGATGGCGAGTTAGTTCCATTTATTATTGACCCTAGATTGGTAGCTGGCGAATGAGAACATATCTAAGAAATAATACCTGTTTAGTTGCTCATATTATAATTTTATTGTATAATCCATATAAATATTATTTAAATAAGGTCTATGGTAAATTTGGTGCTTAAATGGCGTCATTTAAACCTATTCTACCTCCTGAACCGTTATTATTTACAACATATGATTTAGAATGGGATAAAGATAAAAGAGTTACTCTAGTAGGCGTTTACGATGATAGAAAAGGATATCGTTATTATTTAACAGTTAAGGAGTTTATAGAAAAAGAATTAACAAGCGAAAATTATGGAGTTACATATTTTGCTCATGCAGGAGGCAAATACGACTTTCAATTTTTATTTGATACTTTAGTCAAGGAAAATTGGGTAGAGAACCGTTACGATGTAGAAATGGCATTTAACGGTTCTTCTGCATTTTTAGTAGATATATGCAATAAGCGTAATACTAATAAAAACCATAAATGGCGTTTTGCTGATAGTGTCTTTTTATTCCAAGCTACCATTAAGGAAATTGGTAAGTTAATTGGAATGGAAAAGGGAGAAGTTGATTTTGAAACTCAGAATTTTAGTGAATTAAGAGATTATAATGAAATTGATTGTAGAATCCTTTATGAAGGTATAAAGCAATTAGACGTAAGATTGAGGCTTATGGGAGGGGGTCTTAAAGTAACTTTGGCGTCTAGCGCCATGAGATTATTTCAAAGCAAGTATTTAAAACAGGAAATTGAAACTAGTAACGCAATTAATGAAATAGCGCGTGATTCTTATTTTGCTTCTCGTGTAGAGGTTTTCAAAAAGGAATGTGGAGAAGCTGATTATTGGGATATTTGCTCTAGTTTTCCCTATTCAATGACTAAGCCTTTACCTGCTACTTGTGTAAAAGTTCAAAAAGACATACCTAAAAATAAGTTATACATAGCTAGAGTTAGGGTTACTGTTCCTGATATGTATTTACCTCCTACGCCTATACGTGATAAGCATATGCGTATCATTTTTCCTGTAGGTAGTTGGGAATCCTATTTAACTAAATGTGATATAGAATTAGCTGAACGTGTAGGATGCAAGATTAAAAACTTAAAAGAGGTTTACATTTTTGAAGAGTTTACAGATCTAAAGGATTATGTTTTAGATTTATATGAGAAGAAAGCTACATCTAGAGGATTTGAGAGATTGCTTTATAAGTTACTGCTTAACAGTCTATATGGTAAATTCGCTGAAAGTAATGAAAAAGAGAAGCTTGTAATTCATCCAGAAAAAGGTGCTAAATGTCCCCATAGATGGAAAGGTAAACGCAAACATAAAAAAGATACTTGTATGAGAATGTTTGCCAATAATCAACCGCATGCATATATTAGAAAAGACTTCGTTAATTCGTCGCACATTCACGTTCCAATTAGCTCTTTCGTTACTGCATATTCTCGTGAATTGCTTTATGATTATCTCGTTGCATCCAAAATATATTACTATTGTGACACCGATTCTGTTGTTTGTACTCGCGATAATAAATTTGTGGATAGTGACAAGCTTGGAGACCTTAAAAAAGAATACAAAGTAATAAAAGGCGAATTAATAGCTCCTAAGCTTTATAGATTAATGGTTGAAGATGAAAAAACAGGAGCACCTAAAGAAGTATTAAGGACTAAAGGGTTTCCTAGATTAACTAGTGAAGGTTTTGATAAGATTCTTCAGGGTGAAAGTGTTACACTAAAGCGTTTCGTATCTCTAAAAGAGAATTATAGAAGTGGAGATACTAGTCCTAAAGAAAGAGAAATGGAGAAGCGCATTTACTTAGATACTCAAAAACGAAAATTTGAGTTAAATGGAGATAGTCGCCCGTTACATATAAAAGAGCTTGACTTGCCTAAGTAGATATGCTAGCGTTCTATTTATGGATCAAGATGCTTTTGAAAAAGTAATTAAGTTTTATATTGATAATTCAACATTAGCAATAGAGACTAAAATAGACGGCATGAATGATTTAATATCTGAAAGATTTAAGGGAATGGATGCTAGAATTACTGCTTTAGAAAAAGATAATGAAGATACCTCTACACATAATATATCTAATTTGCAAAAACAATTAGATGAAAAGAAACAAACTGAAGTAACGTGGAGAAATCACGTTACCGCTTTTGTTTTTGGTATGATAATAACTGTAGCAGGCGGATTCATAACTGTATTTACGGGGTTAATCATATTTTGGTTGACTAATAAAAAGTGATGCAATACAAAATAACTATTCTCAAGCCTCAAGTAGATATTCCATTTCACATTGAAGCTCCATTTGCCCAATTAGCTGCTAAACAATTTGCAGAAAAGCATAAACTAAGTCACTTGACGTTAATTCAAGTTGAGAATGAAATAGGTAAAGAAGTTTTTGAAGTAAATAAACTAGAAATGTATTACGTCAGGAATCACAAATGAGAGTTATAACGGCGTCTCCATTTCAAAAAGGTTTTGATACTGTATTACAATTATCTAAAAGACATTGTGAAATAGCGAAGTCTTTTGGTTTTGAGTTTGTTGTAAGATATTTCTATAATTTGTCTCAAATAGAAATAGACACAATTCTGGATTCTGGTTTAGGTTTAATTTTTGTAAATCATGCCAATAATTATGATTATGTACGTATACTAAGCGACTTAAAAAAATATAATATTCCAGAAGGAGCGACAATTTTTCACGATATAGAAGATACTTCTTTAACTTCTACGGATATAATTGTTAGATCTAATCAGCTTTCTTCAAATCTTCAACTTAATAAGTATATATCTGGCGTTTATTATGGTTCTGGTTGTGTATTAACTAGCGAAGAACTATATAGCTTACAAGCTACTAGATATTGGAATTCCATTTCTAGAGAAATGGATAGAAATAGCAAGCCTGTAATTTCTTTAGCAGGAGATTGTATGATGCAATTAAGGCCAGGAAATTTTACATTACCTTGCGAGATACCTAATTTCACAATTGATGCAAACATAGTGCAGCAAGATTTTAAAGGACGTTATGTAACTATGGTGGTAAAATGACTCAAAATGTAGATATTGAAGATAAGTCACTTAAAAAAACTTTATTAAAAGTAACTTTAACTAATTGTGATATAGAAGTGGAAGGTGATAATATAACTTATCAAATCCTCTATATCCTTGCTAGAGAGCTATTGAAGTTATGTCTAACTAAAATATCTCCTACTTCGTCCTTAGCTCATAAGATAACTTTATTTATAAAGTGAATCCGTTAACCGGATTAACGTTGCAGGGGTTACGAAAAAGGGTTAGAATTTTACATATTGCTATTAGTGGCAATAAAAATTTGTTGGAGCCAAACTCATGTTTTTAAGTGATGGAAGTTTATCGATGTTTGGTTCTAAGTATTCTTCCCTCTCTAAGCTTAAAGGCAAGGGTGAAGGCGTACTTGGAACTACGTTAAAGACCGTTGAGACTGTCGGAAGCGCTTTTGGTATGGCGTATTCTAACGGTCGTTATGCTACGCCTGGTAAGGACCATGTTGAGGTTATGAAAGATGTTCCCGCAGATTTAACTGGCGGGTTACTTCTTTTAGGCGCTAGTATGATGGGCGTTTTTGGCGAGTATGATGAGCACGGTAGTAATTTAGCGGACGGCCTTTTAGCGTGTTACGCTGTTAGAGTTGGAGCTAAATTAGGTGCTGAAGCCAGATTAAAAGACCCGGCCGCTCCTGCGGTTAAGGGCGAATTCTATGCAGCTACTCCGCGCGGTCAGGCTACTATGCCTGATTTATCCTGGGCACGCTAATTAAAATAAGTCTCTGGTCAAGACTTTAATATCCCACAACAAAAGAAAGCGCAGTTATATTATGAGAAATCAGTATGAATTTGTTGGTGGGCCGTTACACTCGATTGTTGGTTTAGATCAGATTGTTGGTGCTGAAGAGGCTGTTTCGCAGCCGGGTTTAGGTAGATTTGCTCGTCAGCAAAGCATGATGGGCAATCGTCCTAGCCAGGGTGATGGTCAGGTTAGAGTCCAGGCTCAGCCTTACCGTGGTGTGCGTGAGTTTCCGATCGGTTTCGGTCCTACGTCGGTTGCTGCGAATACCACGGCGACTTTCACTGCTCAGCCGCAGTTAATTTTTAGACCGTCGAGATTAATTATCCCGTCGTCTATTGCGGCATCGTTCGTTGTTTCGGATTTACGTATTGGTAAGAATTCGCAGTTAGTTTCGGCTAACCCGATTCCGGCTAGCACGTTTATCGAAACGGCCGTTGGTGTGGCTCTTGGTTTAGATACGTGCAACGTTGGACAGACGATTACGTTAGTGGTTGCTAACACGACTGGCGGCGCTGTTACGTTCCTTGCTTCGCTGATTGGTACTTCGGTGGAGTGATAAAAAGTGTGGCATAGTTTTATGGTATCCTCTGGGAGTATCATAGAATTATTGACCTAGAGAATGGCTAACTCTAGCCCTGAAACTAGCTAGGCAAATGCCCCACCTTACCTTAATAAGTTTGGTGGGGCGTTTATCTTTATAGAGAGTAGGAATTATGAAAGATAAGCCTGAATTGGACATATTTTCGCTACTTCTTTTAGGGGGAGTAGGTTATATGTTTTATAGATTATATTTTACTAAAGACTCTCCTGTAATTAAACAGGCTCCTACTCCTATTTCCGTTCCTATTCCTAGTCCTGCTCCATTACCCTCTCCTATAGCTCCACATAATATAACTCCTGTAGAAAGTCCTGTTAAAAGTGGAGCATATACTCCTATTGAAAGGTCTATATCAATACCAAATTATATTTGGGGAATAAGACAGGATGCTACCGAACCGTTTGATATATATTATACTCTTTTCGACGGTACTCCGGGTACAAAAGTAGGAAGAGATTACCTAATAGGTATTAATAATCCGTTTACGTTAACTGTATTTAAATATGAGTTAACGAAAGAAGCTAAAAATAGTATTGGAGATACGTCTTTAATTGAAAAGGCGAATAGCGCCGTTGAAAGTAAATTAAACTCCATTGTTATGGATTATAGATTAAAACACTATTGGGATACACCTGGAGTTTAAATGTATATCCCTAAATTTGAATTAAAAAGTTTTGAGTTTTTGGAAAATGAGTCTAAACAAAATATATTAAGAGCTCTATTAGAAGCTCTTATTGCAGCTGATAGAGAATGGTTATCAGTTTATCCCAATACTCCTAAACTTTATGAACATAATCCGCAATATGTTTTAAAAGTAAGACCCTTCGGTTTAGATTCTTGGCAAGATATTGCTCAAACCATATCTTTAAGAAGCGGAGATTGTAAGGATTTTGCTTGCTGGAGAATAGCAGAATTACGTCAGGCCGGATACACCGACGTTTCTCCATTTATTAAAGTTGGTAAAGTAATTAATCCAAGAAACCGCAGCGAGTCTATAACTGTTTATCATATCCAAGTTAGAAAAGGCGTTCAAATAGAAGACCCTTCTGTAATTCTTGGAATGCCGCAAAGTGTCGATTTTAATCAAATAAGAGGATAGTTATGATGGAAACTGGAAATAAAGGTGTGATTGCCGTATTGGCTTTATTAGGTTTAGGTGGCGGGTACTACCTTTATAATAAAAATAAAGTAGCTGCTAAGCCTCAAACTGTCCCACCTAATGGAATGACTTTCGATCCCGGCATGGATGCAGATACACAAACTGCAATCAATAATGCCTTAATGAAAGAGACTAATCCTACCAACCTTCGTCAGTTAGCTATTGGCGCAAGGTCTAAGGGCTTTACTAAAGCCGCAGCCGCATTGGATGCGAAAGCCGCTGCTATTGAGGCTATGAATTCGCCTCAACCGGGAATTTCTCCTATTGGTACTACTACCGATAGTAATACAACTCCTAAGTCGCCTCAAGATGTTCCTGCGGCGTTAGATACATTAACTAATATAGCTGCTACTACAGCCGCTACGCCAATTGGTGGTAATACTGGTACTCCATCTATCGCTGTTATGGATACTGCGGCTTTAGTTGCTGATAAAGCATTAGAAGCCCCCATGACCATTTTACAAGTGCAGAAAGCACTTAATTTATTAATGCCTGAAGCTAAGTTAGTTGAAGATGGCGTTAATGGTACCAAAACCACTAATGCGATTAAGTCTTTCCAGGCTCATGCATATTTAAGTGTCGATGGTATTCCAGGCCCGCAAACCTGGAAAGCTATACGTAAAGCGTTAGCTGCACAAAATTTGTTTGTGGGTTAAAAATGTGGCCCCTATTAAGCATAATTGGAGCAATAGCAGGATTCATATTCTATAAAAGAGTTTCTCATACTAGCGGCGAAGTTGCTCAAAACTTGCCGAATACTGACTATGGTATGGATTCTGAATCCAAAAAGTTATATTATGATGCTATTCTTTATGAATCAGACCCAATTAAATTGACTAATCTGGCGGCTTCTATGGAAAACGCTGGTTATCCAATAGCATCTAGAGCTTTAGCACAAAAAGCTATCCAAATTCAAGCTAATTTGGATTATTTAAAACAAACTCACGGACAAGTTTAAAAAAAGGAAGAATAATCATGCCCCCGTTTTTAATTCTAGCTCTAATTGGTGGCGGTATATTTGCCGCTTATAAATTAGGTTCTAAGTCTAGCGCTCCTGCAACTAAGCAAATGCCTTATTTGCCGCAGTCTAACCCTAATGCTAGTCCGAACTATAGTCAGGTTTCTACTACCGACCATTTATCTGAACCTATGGCCGTTTTAGAGCTTCAAAAGTCCTTAAACGATTTAGGTATTCAGCCGCATCTTACCGAAGATGGTGCGATGGGGCCTCACACTTCTGACGCTGTTAAAGCATTTCAGACTAAAATGGGATTAGAAGTTGACGGTATTCCTGGGCCGCATACGTGGAGAGCTATTAGACTCGCTGTTTTAGCAGCGCATGGCCAGGTGGCGTAAAATGGCTAAACGTAGAAAGAAAAGAAAGTCTCACATAAACAGCAAAATAAACAAAGAAATTGATTTGTTTATTGCTGCTATGAAACGTAAAATCAAACAAGCCAAACATTTAAAACAGCGATAGGATTATATCATGCCCCTTTTATTAATTACTCTCTTAGCCGCTGGTAGTGCATACGGAGCTAAGAAATTTTATGATACTAAAAATCCGAAGTTTTTCTTTTATCTTGATAAAGGAGTGAGTGAAGAGGAAAAGGCTAATTATACTCACGCACTATTTAGTGATGATATTAGCATTCCTGATATTCAGGCCGCTGCCGCTTATGCTCTCCACAAAGGTCATAAACAAACGGCTGAAATCTTAGGCGAGAGAATATTAACCCTTTTAGCTGCTCATGACCCTTCGATTGCAGTTTATGCAGGTAGTCACGACAACTCTATTGATTATATCAAGAGTTTGCCGATTGCGCTTCCAGGCTGAACACCTGTTTAGGAGAAATTTACCATGCCCGGTTTAGATGATAACGACCCCATTTACGACGATTTTTACGGCAATAGAGACGACTTAGAAGTTATCCCTATTCCGGGCAAAATTTCCCCAGATCCTGGTAAAACTAGCGATTTAGGCGGTAGAAGACAATATATCCCACAAACTAATCAAATGTTTCTCCTTAAAAAGAGAAACTTAGAAGAGAAACTCGGACCTAATCTTTCTACCGTAGAAAATTCGCAGCAAGAGGTTAATTGCGCTTTAGATAATCCTGGCGATATTGCTAAGGTTGATTTTGAGCGCTCATTACCTCTTACTTGTTATGTTCAAGTAGAATCTTATGCATTTCAGCCTAATTCTCCATTAGCACAAGCTCCGATAGTCCCCGCCGGTACTACTCCTGTAGGTGGCGCAGTTTCTATTTGTAAATTAGAGTATGGCCATAAAGGCACTCTTTTAGATATGGTATTTGATTGTCCTCCTGGCGCTTTAGCTAAAGCTACTGTTATAGCTTCAGCGGCGCGTATGAAGGTTCGATTAATGCCAAAATATTATCCATTCGTGGATGCAGCGGGTATTAGAAGATATTTTATGGACCCAGCAACCTTTTTAATGCCTATGAATTCGCTTAACTTTAACGCTATTAATCCAAATACGTTTGCAATTCTTACTCCAGGAATTTTCAATAATCAAAACTCTTTTAAGGCTTCTGGTTTAATAGCCGAAGGTTCTCTTTCTACTAATAATGAATTAACATTACCTAGACGTAGATTCTACGGGACCGTTTCGCCCGGTGCGGCGGGCGCTTTATTAGTTAGGTGTCCAGTTTCTTGGAATGCTACTAGCGTTCAATTAAATGGCGGTAGATTTGTCGCCGCAGGACCTAATGAGACTGTTCAATTTATTATGAATTCTATTACTGGTCAATCGTATGGCCCTTTTCCGGCTAATACTACGATACCTTTAATTGAAGGTTGTGATAGTATTGACGTGTTTTGTAATGTGGCTAACGCCGGCGAAGTCCCGTTTGAGTTAGTTTACTTTTTAGGGTGATATTATGGCTGTTGCAAGCAATTATTTAAATCCCACTATTATAGGCGAATATGGTCCTATGAAAAAGAAGTGGAATAATTCTAAAATGAAATTCTTAAAATCTTTTTCTACTCGCCAAGAAGCTCTCAATTATATAATTGAAAGTAAGAAATAATTATGCCGCTCCCGTTAGGATATTCCTATTTAACTTCTGTATCTGGCGCTCCTGGTATACCTCCGGGTTTTATTGGAAGTGAAGCCGATCAATTGTGCTCACAAGCTATTTTGCATGAGGATATACCTAGCGACCCTAACGACCATACCCTCCCGCACCCTGACTATTATGACAAGTTCGTAATGGCGGTAGGATTAGGCAATCCTAATTGGCAATACGATCCAGAAACTAAACAAGCGGACGTAAATCTACCTTTAGGCCCTGGTAGTTGGAATAACCAGCCTGATAGAAAACCTAATTGGACTTATATAATACCGGAAGATACTAGCTTTACCGCAATTCTTAGGGAAGCTTTTGCATGGTATAAGCAGTATGGGCCTATTCCAGAAGATTCTGAATCTGATAGTGTAACTTTCTTTAATGGTTGGGATAGTCCGCCCGAATTTAAAGAAAATGTTACGAAGCAAAGAATAGTCTATTTTTATATAGTTACTTGGGAAGGTCCTCCTGTAGTTGCTAGTGGTATGATTCGTGGTATTAAATCCATGAATCTGGTTGCTCAGATTCAAGGCATGAAATCTAAAGACGAATGGATATTACCTCAAAAATGGGGCGAGTCTATCCCATTCGTTTATAGTAATGGTGATGGTACTTGGAAAGCTATATTCGACTTTAATAGATATACTACTGAAAATGCTCAGGCAATAGCGGCTGTATGTATATCTATTATGGCAGCAATAGTTACTTGCGTCACTTTGGGCGCGGGGTCTGTCGCCTTGGCGTTTGGCGCGGCCCTTATTGCGGGAATGTCCGCGGTAATAAAAGCAGGATTATCTGGTAATACAGCCGGAGTTATAGCCGGAGTCGTGCAAATGGGTATGGCCGTTATTCAGGCTAACCAGGATTCAGGAGCAGCCGCAAAAGAAATAGCAGCTTTATCTAAAGCAACCGGGGGCTCTAGTGATAAGGTTGTTGGTTGGGTTAATGATGTAGCTAAGCCTTTCGTTGCTCTTTACCAAGGAGTAGAAAAATTAAGAGCCCAAGTAGGCACTGCTAGTGCGTACTTGAGCTCAGCTAAATCTATAGGTCTTAATATGCCTGTAGTAAATGAGGATTACTGGAAGAAAGCTTGTGACCCCGCATTTTTAGGCCCGTTTTCTTTCTGGGCTAGTAAAGCAAAGAAATTTTCTAACGAGCAATCGTTTAAAGATTATGTAGATAGATTGCCTTGGTATGCTCAAGATATAGGAGGTTTCGGTGCATCTATTAAGATGACTGAAATAGTCCAAGAGCAAAACAGATTAGCAAAATCTAGCACTTCGGTTCATTCTGTAAGTACAGCTTTTCAAAGCTATTTGCAGAATTTAGGTCCGCAAGGCGGTAAAGGCTATATGCAGGCGCCTATGTTTTTAAGTGATATATTACCAAAATATAGAGCACAAATAGGTACGGGCGTAGATTCTGCGGCGGGTTTACCATCATGGCAATTGTCTACTCCGCAAAAGGTGGCTATCGGCGCTGGAGTAGGATTTGCAGTTTGGAAATTAATAGGATTATTTCTATGAAATTATGCGAATATTGCAGAGTCGAGTTAGTTTTTGCAAATACTCATAAAGGAGGATTCTGCAAATATTGCGTTAATTTACCCATCGCCGGAAATTCGTATACCTATGTTGTTTCTGGAGATTATGATACAGTATCTATAGGTACTTACAAAACTCCTGACGATGTAACTGCATTAAAAGGTAAATTAGGGGCTTTAGTTGTTAGCATCAATAATGATGTAGCGTCATGCCCTGACGTTCCTGATGATGTTAGATTATCATGGATTTCATTTAGAAACCAATTTGAAGAATATTATCACAAAACTTCTCCTATTACTAGTAGCGATTCTGATTATACTACGGGATTAGGATATCAAGATCAAATTAGAAGCTGGCAATTAAAGCTTTCTTTCTATTGCAAATTATCCTCTCCAATTATTCCAGATTCTCAAACTAGTAATCCTACAGTTGCTCAAACTGTAAACAAAGCGCTTGACACCGGGCGCACTGTCGCTATAATAGGTGGCATACTTGGTATAGGTTTAATAGCCTACGGCATTTACCTAAGTAAGAAAAATGCTGAAAAAGGTTTAGAGTTAGTAAAAAAACATCCTGAATTATTAGGCGTTTCAGGATTAGCATTTTAGGTCAAAAATGGTCAACATTCCGCAATATCCCAGAAACCGATTATTTCCAGAAGTAAACGGATTATTTGAGCAAACTATTGTTAGAGAAGCTGATATAAGACTTTTGCAGGGTAAGATAAAAGCTGGTGTAAATGCTTTAAAGCATAAGATACTTGTTTATAAAGGCCCTGACGCTCAAGACCATGCCAATAACTATAATGCTTTAGTTAGGAAGTATGAAAGGCTTTTAGCCGCATTAGATAATATTTTAGCATACGATGTTCAAATTCGTTCTGGATTAATAGATTGGAATTTGGGGAAGCTTCTACCGGATGATAAGCCTATGCTTAAACCGGCGGTTGTTACTCCTGCTCCTATAGTTGAAAGTAAGCCGGAAATTAAAGAGGAACCTATTCCCGTAAAGGTTGAAATGGCTCCTAATAATCTGAAAATAGAGCCTGCCAAAGTAGAATCTGAATCTAATGGCGTAGCTGAAAATGGAAAACAATAGAGAGCCTTTCCATAAGACTTTTAGATGGATTAGAGGCATCTTCTTAAAAGGAGAGCCTGTAATACGTTTAGAGTGTCGCCATATTCAAGCTTCGGATTCTGGCCAAAGAAATTCGCATAGACTTTTAGAATTAGAAGCTAAAGAATTACAAAGCGAGCCTGAAGAAATAGCTACTCAAATTATTGAAGAGGCTACTCAGGACGCTAAAAATTTTCATGGTATGCAATCATATGCGCTTTTTTATTATACTGAAAAAGGCGGTAATGAGTGTAGAGGTAGACACGTTTTTTCTATCGCGGGTTCAATAGAGAGTGAAGACGATTTTTCAATGGGTAGCACTGAACCCGCTAATGAAAAAGGTCTATTATCTCAGATGATGCGCCATGTAGAAGCTAAAGAGCGTTCTACAAATCAAAACCATCAATCTCAAATTCATTTCTATGAAACTAGATTAACTCAGCAAGAAAGATATCTGACTATAATGTCGGATAAAATGATGCATTTGTTTGAGTTAATCAATACGGTTGAAGATAGAAAACTTGAAAGAGAGATTGAGTATAGAAAGTTAATGCGTCAAGAGAAAACTAAAGATATGGCCATGGAAAAACTGGCTATGTTTACTCCTGTATTGCTTCATAAGCTATTAGGCGCTGCTCCTAGCAATACTAATTCTAGTAATGGTAATACTCAAAATCCAGATATACCACAAGGTATAGACCCTAGATTATTACCGCTACTTGAAAGCTTAAATGAAGAGCAAATGATGACTATCGCTAATACAATGAATGACGAGCAAAAAGTCGCATTTATAGAGATATATACCTCATATAGAGATTTAAAGAAAAAAGAAAAGGACGAAAAACATGCCGCTGAATGAAAAAGAAAAGTTTTTAAAAGAAGTTGCTCATTTAATGACACATTTTGTGCATCTTCGTGAAGACCAGAAAAAAGATTTCCTTTCGCATTATAATTCTGAACAGCAAAACTGGATATTAGAGGCATCGAAAAATCATGAGTGATATGGAATTAGCTCAGAAGGTCAAGAATGAGCGTAAGGCGCGATTTATTAAAGAAATTGCTCCTACCTTAATGAAGCCAATCACGTTTCCTGATAGTGAAACTATAGTTGAACATACTTACGTTAGAGCTAACTTATTAGCAGATAGATTTGATAAAGACGGTTATTTCGATAAAGAAGAATTAACTGATTATGAGTCTTACATGCTATTTTGTGCTGCTAACGCATTATCGTCTATAGCATCGCATGACCCTGCTACTTCGGTTGATACTGCTATGTTAAGAGCTAAGCTTTTATCTGATAAGATATTTGGATTAGCTAGCGTGCAGGAAAGCCAAGGTTCTAAGGTTGATTTATCGTCTAACGGTAATAACGTTAAGATGGTTCCCACTACGCAGATGACTTATCACAAAAGCTGGTAATTATTTATGTCTAATGAATCATTCAAAAAACTAGAAGGTCAACTAGAAGCTGATTTACCTAATGTTTTTGGTTTTATAAAACAGGTGGTAAAAAGCGCTATGAATGATGAAGAATTACCTACTAGAAATGACAGAAGAAAAATAGAGCCTTCAGGTTCTAATGTAATTACTATTTGCGCAACTTGCCAGGGTAGAAGAAAACTTGGTAATGAGGGACATGAAGTTGCATGCCCTATTTGCGCTGAATGTAAAACTTGTGGCGGTAAAGGCAAATTAGGGGCAGAAAATCATGAGATTAACTGCCCTGTTTGCTCAGGTTAAAGGCCCAAAATGACCCAATTATCTGATGAATTCTTCAGTAAACTTATAAAGGGTGCGGAGTTTCTGCATACTCGACCCGAAAATATTTTGGTTGTTCTTACTGGGGAATCCGCAGGTAGTATGGATCCCGCAGCAACCAAATGGGCTAGACCGTCTAGAATGCCTACTAGCTGGGCAGATGCAAATCAATTATTAGCTAGTGAAAATAAACCTGGCGCATTAGGTTTAAATACTATGCAGCCTGGTGCAGCTTCCACTATAGGAATGACGCCGCAACAGTGGTACCATCTTCCTGATATGTCGGCCGCTGAAAACCTAGATTACTCAATTAAATTCTTTGAAGCAATGCGAAAAACCAGGATGCCTCAAAATCCTGGTTATACTAATGCTTTAGAATTGTATTTGGCTAACGCCGCGCCGGCGATGTTAGGTTCTAGATTACAATCTGGAACTGTAGTTTATAATTCTACTCTTACTAAATCTAATCCTGCATTAGATATAGATAAAGATGGAGTTATTACAGTTAAAGATATGGCGGCTGTAGTTGAAGCTATAGCTACTGGGAAAATTCCGCGTGCTGCTATGCCTCCTGGTAGCCAAAATACTAATAATACTTGGTATATGTCAGCCGTTCCATACATTAAACAATTCTATTCCTTCTTAGAAAGGAATGGTATGGAAGTACCGGGTTCATATTCCGCAGTTTCCTACCAAGGTGAAGAACCTACTCAATTATATGACCCTGGTAGTGTAGACGAACAAATCGACCAGATTAACAAATCTCACCCCGATTCCAAATACTACAAGGGAATGGCAGAAAAATCAGACTCCAATAACGTCGGAGGAAAATTGTTTATTGGGAGTTTGCTTGGTTTTATTGGTTATAACCTGTATAAGAAACATCTTTAGGTCTAAAAGAGTAATTCCCTAAGAAGGATACTATTATGTCATTTGAAACAACTACTACTACCGCCGCATTACCTACTCCTAACACTGAAGTAGCTTTCGGTTCATTAGCTAATCAACATAATTATTTTGATGCTTATGTTGACTTTTTAGCTAACACCGGCAACCAGAAAGTTCAATTACGTATCTACGCTACTTCGGCCGCTAGCGGAGTTAGAGCGTTAGTTGCGCAAAGCGATTGGCTTGTTGCCCAATTAGGCGCTGTTCCTGTTAGAGCAATTGCAGGATTAAAGTATGAAGCAGGTACTTTATTTGAATTGCAATTAATTGCTGATTCTGTTTGCGGTAACGTGAAGGCGTCTTTAGTTGGTTATGAAGCTCAGGAAAACTTTATACCACAAGACTCTTCTACCGCAACTACCGCCATTGCGGCTACTGAAACTGTAATGGCTACTATCACTAGACCCCATTCTTACTTTAAGGCTAGTGCAGATACATTAGCAGCACTAAATTGCAGAGTTAGATGGAGTTTATACGCTACTGCGGGCGCTGGTGGTGTTAGAGCCAAGGTTGCACAATTTGATATGCCACCTTCGATTTCTGCTAATCAGAAAGCAATAGTCCTTGATTCTATAGGCCCTATTGGTGCTGATACCATCGAATTAACTAGCCAGGCGTTAGACGCTGTTCCAGCTTCCCCGAACGTTAAAGCTAGTTTGGACGGTTTCGATCCTATCGTTTCTAACATATCTAGCGGCGGAGCTACTCCGCAACAAAGTGTTAAAACGTTTTTAGCTAAGACTGTCGGTCAAGCTGTCAATCAGTCTCTAGTCGCATACGATGTTTCCGCTGCTAATAATGATAACGTCGCCTTGGTTCAGGGCGATATCGTTCTTTTAGTTGCCCAAACTTCGTTAATCGAAAACGGTCCTTGGCAAGTTGGTGTAGTTACCGCTGGTACCGCGCCATTAACTAGACCTTCCTGGTTTGCTAATGGATTAGCTATCGGCCAGGCCAATTACTACATTGATATTCAAGGTAGCGGCAACGTTTGGGCATATAACTCATTCGTTATAATTACACTTTCTGGTGGTGGCGTGGTTGGAACTAATATCCTATTCCCCGCCCCTAGAATAACGAGAGGTACTGGAACGTTAGTTGCCGGTACTGTTGTTATTACTCTTCCACGTCCTAAGCTTGCAAACGCTGTTAAAATGGTTTCTAATACAACTAGTGCTGTTCCATTGCAATCTCAATTTACTGGAGCAGGAGCTACATTAACTGTTACAGACCCGTTAGGCGGCGCGGATAGCTTTGATTGGTTAGTTCAAAACTTCTAATCTCAATTACAATAAAGAAAGGAATGGTACATTAAAATGGCTAAGAAGCGTAAGAAAAAGAAGTCTACCTATAATGCTAAAGCAGCTCGTGAAAGAGCTAAGAAGCGATTAGGTAGCCGATATGTCGATTTAAAAGCTGCATGGGCCGCTATTAAGTCGGTTAGTCGTCGGCGTAAGAAGGGTAAACACCGCAAATCGCGGTAATATTCGATAATGTATCACTGTCGCTCTTGCTTTTATCAATACGAGACTAGTGTCCATAGATGTAGTTCATGTGGTAAATGGAACACTATCTTTGAAGGCAATCCGCCTAAAAACGGGGCTTGGGTCAAGAGTAGCGACGTTGTTAAGTTAAAGAATATTTCATCACCCCATTTCGATAAAATCCCCTCCGGTACGTCCGAATTAGACCGGGTATTAGGAGGGGGTTTTACTATAGGTGGTATATATTTGATAGCTGGGCCGCCGGGCGTAGGTAAAAGCACGCTTGTACTCGCTGTATGTGGCGATATCGTTACTATGCAATTAGAACCGGGGGAGAAGCCATATAAAGTATTATATGCCGCTTCTGAAGAGTTAAAAGAGCAAATCAAGCTTAGGGCTAAAAGAATTTGTCCTGATGCAGACGATTTATTACTTGTCAATCAGGCCAATATTGAAACTATAGAAGCGAAAGTGTTAGAGCACGACCCCGATTTTCTAGTTGTAGATAGCGCTTCTACAATATTTGACCCTACTATTGATGCTCCCGTCGGAAGTATTAATCAAATTAAAGCTTGCGCTGCTAAACTAAATGACATTACAAAACAAAGAAGTTTAGTAACAATTCTTATTGGACATATTACCAAAGATGGTGATATAGCAGGGCCTAAAGCTCTTGAACATTTAGTTGATGGAGTTTTAATATTTTCAGACCCTCGTAAAACTCAAATTAGAACGCTAGAGGCTTCTAAACATCGTTTCGGTCCTACTGACGAAATTGGTATATTTAGGATGGAGAATGGTGGCTTAACATCATTACAAAATCCTGTTGAAATTCAAAGCGCTGGTGAAGTAGGTAGCTCTATCTGCATTTCTCAAAAAGGTAATAGAGCTTTACTTATTGAATTTCAAACATTGGCTGGACCTAGCGATCAAAAGAATCCCAGAATTCATGTTGAGGGAATGTCTCCAAAACGTGTTTATCAAATTCTCGCAATTCTATTTCAGCATGTGCAAATAAACCTATACAATAAAGATATCTTTGTTAATATACCTGGCGGATTAGAAGTTGACGATCATGGTACAGATTTAGGTTTAGCTATGGCGCTTGCGTCTAATTTTTTGGACATTGCGTTACCTGAAGGAACGTCTTTTTTCGGAGAAATCGGATTATCTGGCGAATTAAGACCAGTATCTAATCCATCAGCTAGAATAAAACAATCTATAGCTATGGGTATAGACACTATAATGGGACCTATTTTACCTGAATTAGATGAAGAGTTTAAAGACAATTATATAGGAGTAGCTACTTTAAATGAAGCGGTAACTCTTATTTTTGAAAGACAAAATATCAAACCTAAAGCCAAAGCTAAAAAGCCTAAAAAGAAAAAACATGAAATTAACAATGCCAGCTAATCAAGTAGCTAAAATATTTTCTGAACATATAAAGAGATTAATGCGTGAAGGTAAAACTGCTAAAGAAGCTGTTTATCATTCGTGCAACATTCTTGGAATCAAACTAGATGAAGAGAAATTTGGTAATCTAGTTAAATCAATTGAAAACGAGCAACTTAGATTAAAAGCTGAAGTTGAAAAGGGTAATAAAGTTTCAGAAAACGGTTTAATCATAGAAAAAGTACATGATGATGACTATAAAGATATAGTCAACGTTGGAAATATTAAGAGAGTATCATGAATTTAAAAATGAGTATACCATACACTATATTTGCTAGTATAGTGGCTATAGTAATAGGTCTATTAGTATATTTAAATAAACTACCTTCTAGCGTACTTTTAGCGTATGCTACCGGCGTTTTAATTCCCGTAACCAAAGAGTTAGAGAAAGCCAATGATAAAAATAATAGTAATCCTGACGACACTCTTAAGCCTTAGTTGTTTATCCGATACTCAAAAGGCTAAAGCTGCTCGTGATATGTATTATGACGAAATGCATCAATGTGTAGAAGATTATAATACTAGAGTAGAAATAGATAAATGTCGTAAAGACGTAAGAGAAAAATGGGGCAAGTGATGGCAGACTATAAAAATTTAGTACGTTTAAATAAAGCTATAACAGCAATAATAACTGAAAATTATGTTGAAGCTGGTAAACTTGCCTTTGAATCAGCTTGTGATTTAGTAGGGACATTAACAGTTAAAACATGGTTAACAGATTTAGATGCTAAAGAAGTTAACAAAACTGTTGATAAAGAAGAAGAAGAAAAATTAAAAAATGGATAGCGTTAACTATAATAATCAAACTATTTGGCGTTTCAATAGAGATTCTGGAAGGGATGATTATGATGGCGCTAAATATCCATTAAAAACTTGGGCAGAATACTTACGAAGAACAGGGAACTATCGTTATTGTGATATTCCTTTAAAATTATATTTTGAAACAGATATACCATCTTCAGATCCTGTTGTGCAACGTATTCTTCCAGGACCTAATTGCTCAGTAGGTGTAATAGGTAGTGAACTATTAGAGCAGCGCAAAGGTACACTTACGTCCGTTAGACAGCCTACTTTCTTTAATCCTAACTTGGGTTATGGAGAGCCTTTAGGAATTTCTGATTCTAATTATACAGACTGGCCATTTGTCGGCTCTATCGTAAAAATTAATAATCCTGCATTTCCTAACCAAAAAGCTTTTATAAGTAAAAATGAAGGTGCTATAGCTAGACTACAAAGAATGACTTATAGGCCAGAAACTCCAAATATCTATAATGTTATAGAAGAGTCTCCTGGCGTCAGTAACAGTTATTCTGTATTAAAGCCAAGAAAAATCAGTTATCTAGATATTCAAATAGAAGGCCAATATAAGAGCACCGGACCTTATTTATATTTTGAAAATCTCAGATTACCAAATAAAGCAGACGGAGACTTTGATAATTATACTCCTGAATGTGAAGCTAGTTATTACTGGTGCGATTTTCCTTTTGTGGTCTTCTATGCTTTTAGCAATTTAATAGCATGTAGAAGTTCAGGTTATTTTTCTAATGCTGGAAATGGTAACTTAATTAGCTATTTTCATCTTGACCAGTCTTTCCTAAAAGGATTAAATACTGGCTGGGCTTTAGGTGGAATAACTCAGTTTCAAGGCGCTGGAAAGATAGTTTCTAACTATAATATTCACGGAGTAGGAATAGGCTTACACTCTGCTAGCGGAGGATTAGAAATCTATGACTCTCCAGATACTATTTTCCAATTAGATAGAACGGCTGGATTAACTCTTAGAGGACAAATTACTGGAACTAATAACGTAGGGCCATTCGCAACTCTTACCGGACAAGCTAGCATAGTCAACGGTTTAGACGCTTTTTATTTTCATTCTAATACAAATGGAAATGGTGCGTATGCACCAGGCAGTTATGACTTTAAATTAAGTGAAGATATTTCTTTATATGCTGTAAATGATAATGGAACTTACACCGCTGACAAACGAGATTGCACATATCCTAATCTCATAGCTACTGTAGCGGCTGGCGGATTTAGTGGAGATATCAAACATTATCGTAGAGGCACGGCGGTAAATAAGGCATGACCCCAAATCCTATTATAAGCATTCCTAAAGACAAAGAAGGTAATCCTTACGAAACAAAGGATTTTAAGATACTAAAACGTACTGACGGTAAATTTATAGTCTACGATAAAAATGCCCAAATAGGTAAAGCTACGTTTTCAGTCACAAATGGAAAAGTCAAAGCCATTACTGATATGAAACTAGCTCAAAAGAAAGTAGATAAAGAAGAAAAAGAATATCAAAAACGTCTAGCCAAAATCCAGTTAAACATCTTACAAAGGTCAATATAATGCCTCATAAATTCCAAGCTGAACCTACTAGCCATATATCACCCCCTCCCGCAAAACCCGTGGCATGGGGCGCAAAGCCTAAAGGCGACCACATTAAAGAATTCATAAAATGGAAAGATACGGTAGGCAAGAAAAAGAAACTTGGTACTACGCCAGATAATCTCTTTTGTGAAATTAAGTTTGGATTACCCATTATCGTCAAATCTATGAGTTTCTTTCGCGCTAGAGAAGCTCTTGAAAGACGTATTGGTATTTCGAGAGATTTTATTGATGTAGTGAGGTATGGGGAATGAGTATTAATAAAGATCAAAGATACAAACATAATAAAATATGTCCTATCTGTAAAGAGAAAAAAGCAAATCCAATATTATGTAATGAATGTGATAATGGAATAGTATCAGGAGGAGTATTTTTTGCCGCTGATAGAGCTAGAAAAGCATTAAAAGATAAAATAATTAGACATAGAACTTCTTGGATTGCTCATAACTCCCCTGCAACATTTATTGATACAAATACTAAAAATGCGTCAGTAAGTAAGTTAAACCATAACATGTCATTTTTACCTGAGTTCCTACCTAAAAAGAC
>ERZ795047.1147-NODE-1147-length-29169-cov-6.410215_pt1 | contig 29169 bp, 24 predicted proteins | sample MGYA00375131_ERZ795047 | MGnify/ENA primary metagenome ERZ795047 (study PRJEB30176, sample SAMN05720228) | activated sludge metagenome | isolation source: Anaerobic digester | place: Japan | collected 2015-05-20 ...
ACGGCGTGTTTGAAGTCAAATCCACCAACGGCGACACGCATCTGGGCGGCGAGGACTTCGATTTGCGCATTATGGATTACCTGGTTGCGGAATTCAAGAAAGACCAGGGCATTGATCTGCGCAACGACAAGATGGCCCTGCAACGCCTGAAGGAAGCGGCGGAAAAAGCCAAAATGGAGCTCTCCACGACAATGGAGACGGATATTAATCTGCCGTTTATCACGGCGGATGCGTCCGGCCCCAAGCACTTGAACATGAAACTTTCGCGGGCCAAGCTGGAATCCCTTGTGGAAGATTTGATCGAAAAGGTTGTCGGTCCCTGCAGAACGGCCCTCAAGGACGCCAATTTGTCGCCCAAAGACATCGATGAAGTCATCCTGGTCGGCGGCATGACGCGGATGCCGCGCGTCCAGCAGAAGGTCAAGGAAATCTTCGGCAAGGAACCGCACAAAGGCGTCAATCCCGACGAGGTCGTGGCCATCGGCGCGGCTATTCAGGGCGGTGTTCTGGCCGGCGATGTTAAGGACGTGCTGCTTCTCGATGTCACGCCGCTTTCGCTGGGCATTGAAACCTTGGGCGGCGTCATGACGAAGCTCATCGAGAAGAACACGACCATCCCCTGCAAGAAGAGCCAGATTTTCTCGACGGCCGCGGACAATCAACCGGCGGTGAGCATTCATGTTCTGCAGGGCGAACGTCCCATGGCCGCGGACAACCGCACGCTGGGCCGGTTCGAACTGGTCGGCATTCCGCCGGCGCCGCGCGGCGTGCCGCAGATTGAAGTGACCTTCGACATTGACGCCAACGGCATCGTGCACGTCAGCGCCAAGGATTTGGGCACGGGCAAGGAACAGAGCATCAAGATCACCGCGTCGAGCGGTCTGTCCGAACAAGAAATCGAAAGACTGGTCAAGGAAGCGGAAGCACACGCGGAAGAGGACAGACGGCGCAGGGAATTAATCGAAGCCCGCAATCAAGCGGATGCGATGGTCTACAGCGTTGAAAAGAACATCAAGGAATTCGGCGACAAGATCGATGCATCGGAGAAAACGAAGATTGAAGACGCCATCGCCCGAACCAAAAAAGCCATCGAAGGCGATGACATCGACGCCATCAAAAAAGCTCAGGATGAGCTGATGAATGTTTCCCACAAGCTGGCGGAAGCCATGTACGCCAAGACAGCCGGAGGCGCGGGTGCGCAGCAGCAGGCAAGCGCACAGGAGGATTCCGGGAAAAAGAATGACGATGTCGTCGATGCCGATTTCGAAGACGTGAAATAACGCGCTGTAAATTTTTCAAAGCCCGGAAAGATCGCTCTTTTCGGGCTTTTTTGCAGCCCAAACCCCGAAATATTATAAAAGAAAAACAGGGAACGCCTATGAAAAAAATTCCTTTTACATTTTGGTGGGCCGCGCTGTGTCTTCTGTTCTTAGTTTCTTGCGCGACGGCGGCGGAGAAAAATTCACCCGACTCCGCCCGTTCCTGCCCTGCCGCTCTCTACGCCAACGAGGAGCTCTTTCCGGCTTTGCTGAAATTCATTGATGAGGCCCGGCAGGAAATTTTCATCACGATGTTTTCCTTCAAGGCCGGCGTTCATCAAGACAGTTACGCGGACCGCATTGTCGCGGCGCTGGCCAGAGCGGCAAAGCGGGGGGTCCAGGTCTTCGTCCTTCTAGAAAATACGGGCAACCCCTACGATGATCTGGATATTCAGAACAAGATCACGGGTAAAATGTTGGCCTCGAAGGGTATCAAGGTTTTTTTTGATTCGCCCCAGAAAACCACCCATGCCAAGATGGTCGTGATTGACGGGAAAATCGTGATTGTTGGAAGTCATAATTTCACGCAGTCAGGACTCAAACACAACAATGAAATGTCGCTGACGCTGAAGGATGTCCGTCTCGCCCGGCAGGCCCGCGACTATATGCAGAAAATTATCCGTCAAAGCAGATGACCTATTTTAGAAAGAGGAGGGACAAACCCATGCGGTTTTTGCTGACCAATGATGATGGAATTTACGCCAGGGGATTGAGCGTTCTTTACGAGGCGCTCTCTCAGGAAGCCGACTGTCTGATCGTGGCGCCGGAAATCGAACAGAGCGCCGTGGGGCACGCGATCACGCTGTTTCGTCCCCTCATGGTGAGGCGGGCGACCAAGACGGGCAATTTCCTGGGCTATGCCGTCTGCGGCACTCCCGCGGACTGCGTCAAAATCGGCATCAAAGAACTGTCGGACAAGCCGGTGGATCTGGTGGTTTCGGGTATCAACCGCGGCGGCAACGCCGGCATCAATGTTCTGTATTCGGGAACGGTTTCGGCCGCCACTGAAGCGGCCATCATGGGGGTCCCTTCCATGGCGGTCTCCTTAAATACGCACAAAGAGGCGGATTTCACCTTTGCCGCCCAGTTCGCCCACAAAATGGCCCGTCTGATCTTGAATAACCGTGATCAGCTTGCCGGCAGTGCAATTAATGTCAACATTCCCTGTCTTCCGCCGGAAGAAATCAAGGGCGCGGTGGTTGTCCGGCAGTCATCAAAGAACATCATCGAGTTTTTTGAAAAACGCATGGATCCGAGAGAAAATACCTATTACTGGTTCACCGGCAATCCGCAGGCCGAAAACGAACCGCCGGATACCGATGTGGGCGCCCTGGCTTCCGGCTACATTACCATCACGCCCATTCATTTTGACCTGACCCGATATGATTTGCTCGATAAAATTCACCATCTGGTGGAGCAGCATGATTTCTGAAACAGCCGACCTGTATTCCAGGGAGCGCTTTTTAGATTTCGAAAAGCTGATTTATACAGGGAGGTGCCTTCTTATTGTCGCGCGGAGACAAACGTTGCCACGCCGGACACAACACTCATTTCCGCAGAGTTTTTACTTAAGCTCCAGTTGGGATGGCTTGTCACTTGAATACTGTAATTGGAGCTATCGGTCCAGGTCAGTTCCGTGGTAATGCCGTCAGACGGATGATAACCGGCCTCCTCCAACGCCGCCAGCGTGACGGCTCCATTCGGGTGTTCAGAAAGGTAGGCCAGCGTCAGCGTATAGGCATTTTTAACATCACTGTTGAGATACGCGACATATCCTCTTTTTCTGTAGGCGACGAACTGCGGAACAGCAATCGCCGCCAAGATCCCGATGATGGCAATGACAATCATCAATTCGATCAGCGTAAACCCTTGTCCTCTGTTCTTCTGAAAAAGATTCAGCATCATACCTCGTCCTCACGTTCATCAACGAATCAACAAAACGGGAATGGGACTTTTGCGGATGATCTGGGATGTCGTGCTGCCGAGGAGCATCTCCCGCAGACGGTTATGTCCGAAAGCTCCCATGACCATTAATTCTACGGCGCCTTCTTTGATGAAGTTCAAAATGTCCTCTGTTTCTTTGCCGGTGAAATGAACGATATCGCAATCGGCGACCGGCGGCTCATCAGGTTCTTTCTGATTGACTTCCTCCACCTGCGCGGCCCACTCGGCGGCTTTTTGGGAATCAGCCGATACGGTGATGACCGTGACGGGCCAGGCGGTTTGCGCGGAAAGCTCCAGTCCAAGATGCAGCGCTTTTGACGCGGACCCGCTTCCGTCGTAAGCGAGTCCCATACTCTCGATTTCGATGAATTTTTCGGGCGTAATCATCACCGGTTTTCCGGCGTTGCGCACAACATATTCGGCCACGGATCCCAGAATCCCGCCCTCGCCCAAATGTTCATGTTCTCCTTTTCTGGCCATCACGATCATATCCGTTTCCCGGGCTTCTTCAATGATGGTCGCGCTGATCTTGCCGGTTATTTTCCTGACCTCTGATTTCACACCGCTCCTGCGGCACCGGTCCTGAAATTCTTTCAGAATAAAATCGGCCTTCTCATTGAGCGCTTTTTCGACGGCGTCAAAAAAACCTTCATAGGGCGGCATTCCGACCGACCCCGCGATGTCCGTGATGACCGGACCCTGAATCAGGCCGACATCCACCACGTGAAGGCCGGATAAAGCAGCGCCCAGCCTGCGGGCAATGTAAACGGCAAAGTCCAGCGCTGTCAGACTGTTGGGTGAACCGTCAGTGGGAACAAGTATTTTTTTAATCACAGCGTTTTCTTCCTGATGTTTCAAAATGGTTATTTCTGCCTCTCATCAAAGTGCTTCAAATCCTCCAGCAAAGCACCTATATCCTTGTCTTCCCATGTTTTTTCGTTTTCATCTTCCGCGTTGTCCATCTTGGAAAAATGCGAGCCATCTTCATTGAAAACAAGAAATTTTCCGACCAGACGGTCTCGCCGGTAGGTCGCCTTTTCCTTGATCCGACCGCTTTTGTAATAACAGACATATTCGCCTTCCCGCTTGTCGTCTTTGAAAGCGCCCTTTTCCTTGATCTGGCCGTTTTTGTAATAGCAGACGTATTCACCGTCAAACTTGCCGTTTCTGAAATTTTCCTCCACTTTCAACTGTCCGCTTTTGTAATAAATCTGATATTTGCCGTGCAGTTTTCCGCTTTTGTAATACTCTTTTTCTCTGATGCTTCCGTTTTCGTAATAGGAAACATATTCGCCGTCGAGTTTATCATTTGTGAAATTGGCCTTTTCCCTGATTTTCCCGTCGTGGTAATATACAAAAGCTTCGCCGTTTTTTTTGCCGTTGACGAAGTGAACGCGCGCCAGAATCTGGCCGCTGTGATAGTAAGAGGTGTATTCCCCTTCCAGTTTCCCCTCCCGGACGTATTTTCTTTCCTTGATTTTCCCGTCCGGAAAAAGAAGGGTTTTTTCTCTGAGCGGTGCTTCCTTCGCCATGATTTGCCATCCTGTTACGATTGAATCCCTGAAAAAGATTTTTTTTCCGCTTTTTGCAAAACGGGGCCGCCGACATCTATCTCTGGAGCAAGTGATAGCTTTTTTTAATCAATCATTTATGATAATGCAATAAAAAAGAACCATATTCTCGATAATTTATTTTACTTATGCCTTCTTCACTACCATCAGGCAACAAGGTATTATTTTCTTAAAATATTTCAAATGATATGGTAAAGAACCCAAGCCATGATGACACCTATTTTTGATACATCCAGAATAGCCATTATCGGACCCGGCAGGTTGGGCACCGCATTTGCCTACAAATTCGGCCGTGACAATAAGCGGGTGGCGATTTATTATCACGACGCGGAAGTCTGCAAAGCCATCAACCGAGACCACTTGAATCCTCTCCATCTCACCGAGGACTTGGCCAATCGTCTGGGCGGCATGGACAAAGCGCCCCGCCTCTCCCCCAAGGTTTACGCCACCAATGACCTCGAACACATCGTGGAAAACTACGATTTTATCATGCTCGCCATTACCATGAACCGCCTGCCCGATTTCCTCAACTATCTCAAGCCAATGATTGACAAGAAAGCGGGCGATACCTGTCTGATTTCGCCCATCAAGGGATTGATTTCCGACGAAATCACCAAGGAGCTCATCACTCCTTCCCAGCTGATCAACACGCATCTTTACAACCTCAAGCATAAATACCAGATTGGGTGCATCGGCGGGCCGTTTTTTGATATTGACATCGCATTGGGCAACCCGGTCTGTCTGACCATCGCCGGCAAAAAAACAATCGCAAACATCATCCGCGAGGATCTGATTAAATTCAACCGCCGAGAAATGAGCTCCTATTACAACTTCGACATCGTCGGCGTTGAGGCCTGCGGCGCCTTGAAAAATATCGTTGCGAATATCAAGGGGCTCGCGGATTCGCTCCAGCTGGGTGATTCCATTCCGGGAACGATTTTTGCCCGTTCGGGCGTGGAAATCCGCTCGCTGTCCCGCTTGCTGGGCGGCAGTTTCCAAGCCTTTCACAGCCAGGCGGGCGTGGGGGACATGTATGTCACCGTCTCGTCGCTTGCCAGCAAAAATTACCGTTACGGAAAATATTTCTATGAACTGTATACGGGCAATCCCATTGAAACCAATTTGCGCGTACTGGAAAAAATCGACGGAACACCCGAAGGACCCAATACGATCAGAAATGTTTATAAATATCTGGAAAAGAAAAACATGTACAGCCCGCTCTTTTCATGCGCCTACAAGATCTTCAACGAACCGGGCAATAAAAACGACATCAGGGACATGATCATCCACGCCTGTCAGTATGACAAACGCAGCAAGGAATATATTGACGCCTTCTCCAGAATGATGTACCGCATCTTGCCCAATTACTGGTACCGCCGTAACAAAAGCTGGTTTGACTAAAAAATGGCAATCAGAAACATGAACCGGCGCCGGTTGTTGACGGATGCGCGGGGGATGAAGAGGAATGACGCAGGCCCGCGTGCCGTGCTTGGCCTGATTTTTCAAACTTCCTCTTCCCTGACGATTTCATTCTTAATCACGGCAATCAACTCCTGAAAGACCGGCAGCACGTCCGTCCGGAAACGACCGGCCACGCAGACCTTCATAATATCGTCGCCGACCTGCAGACGCCCTTCGTTAATCCAAACTTTAATGTCGGCGATACCGTTTTTCTTTTTCAATTCGCGCACGGCGTTTTCGAGTTTTTCCCTGTCGTATGACAGATTCATTCCCCGTACGGGTTTGCCGTCTTTGGCCGTCGCCCGGACAATTCCGTCATGCAACAGAATCATGCCCAACCCATCCGGCGCGCAGGTCGCTTTAATCTCTTTGATCCATTGCTCAATCATCCTTCCCTCCTTGAACCGTCCGGACGGCAAAATCATTCTTCCGAAACATTTTCCAGAAACGACAGCACCGCGGAGTTGACCCTGGGCGCCTCCGCACCCCGTAAAATGCCGTGATGGCCGGCGTAAATGGTCAGCAGCTGTTTGTCGGCCGCGCCCAGCTTATTGAAAATTTCCACAGCGCTCACCGGATTGACCACGGGATCATGGGATGCCTGAATAATCAGGACGGGATCGATCACATTTTTCAGTTTTTGTTCCGCTTGTCTCATCATTTTTTCGAGCTGATAACTGCCACTGACCGGATTTCGCAGATAGTTGATTTCAGGATTTTCCGGTTCGTTTTTCACAAATTCCATCTTGCCTTTTTCCACCTGCATTTTGGTCAGGAATTTATTCCACGAATCCACCAAAAAGGCAAACCTGGGCGCCACCCCCTTCAGCATCAGCGGCGCGTTGATGGAAACGATCCCCGCAAAGCGTCCCGGTTTGTTGGCGGCCTGCAGAAGCGCTATGCCCGCGCCCATTGAAAATCCGCCGATGGCAACCGTCCGGACCGAGTTTTTCATGATAATATAGGCGCGGCTTGCCGAATCATACCACTTTTCCCAGTTGCGGATGGCCAGATCCTCCGGCGCCGTGCCGTGGCCGCGCAATCGCACGCCGTAAACATGGTAACCTCTCCGATGGAGCTCATCCGCCAGCGGCCTGACTTCCTCCGGCGCCGCCATATACCCGTGAACCAGAATCACGCCTTTCGAACCAAAAAAACGCCTCAGGAAAAAAGGCCTGCCGACATGAGGAGGTTTGCTTTCCCCCTCCCGGTAAAATTCGCGATAATCTTTCTCGAAAAGGTTTTCGTCAAGGCGGATAAAGTGATTTCTTATCTTCCAGCGGAGAAAAAAGGCGGGCAGACACATCAATCGGTTTAGTTCCCGGGTCAGATTCTCCAGCGGCTCAATTTCATTTTTCAGGACTTCCAGAATGTTGTCTTTTCTGATTCGGTGGAACTCGGATTTACGGCTGAAGCGGGCGCTGTTTTTGGTGATCACGCCTTGATGCAGGCTGAGGTACCCGCCGGAGACAGCCTCTTTCATGAAATCGTCATATTTGTCATGAACATCATCCGTCAGCAGATAAAACTGCTTCTGATATAATGAGGTGTGGCAGTTTGTCAGGCCGATGTCGCGCAAATGCTGAATGGCCAGAAACACCCGGTTCTTGAAATCATGTTCGGTGAAACGGTTTTTTCGGTATCTGGTCAGAATATAGGAAAAAAGGTGATCGTGGTTGACGGTGGTCATCCCATAAATGGAACGCATGTAATCCTGCATCATTTTGACGGTCGTCTTTTTAAACGAAGGATTGTTTCTGAAAGCGGCCGCATCCAGATACAAATCATCCGAGGAAAGCATGCCGGCCAGTTTTTTGCTGGCTTCCAGGTAGTCTTTCACGGCGAGCGGCTTGCCGAAACGGACATCGATATCCACTTTGCCCAGGGCAATCAGACCTTCAACTTCCAGTTCTTCCTCAAAACGCGGGGATAGATTTTTGATAAACCGGTGCGCAAAACGGCTCAACGCGTTTTCCCTGGCACGCACGGGATAGTAGGTGATGTTCACCGGCACAATATACGTGTTTTTGCTGACAATGTGATGAAGATGCTCCAAGCCGATGCCGAAATGTTCCGCAATGCGGGCGATGGAATGATCATCATGACGCGTTCGCAAGCGGCGCAGTTTTCCCCTGAGCAACTCGGTGCGCAAGGCAATCTGAGCCGCGCCGGCATGCGGCGGACGCCGGATGCCGGCATTATATACCATGAATTTTCCCTTCTCGATAATCTTTTTGTCCTTGATAATCTGGCCCTCCGGAAAGATAATCACCGGATGTTCATCGGTCAGGAGCGCCTTGATGAAAATTTTGTCCCGTTCCGGATCAGCCGTGGAGACAGCGCCAAGTTTTTGCATCCAAATGGCTTTGTCTCCGTCGAAGAACATTTCCGCCGCCAGAGAAATGGGAAATTTGCCGATGTGTTTTTTGATGAGATAAGGCATCAGAACCGTTTCCACGCGAGTGAAGTGATTGATGACATACGTGACCGGCTCATTGGGAATATTCTGCAGGCCATGAAGCCGTATATCGATGCCCACCGCGCGAATCAACGCGTCCAGGGAGGCCTCTATCAGCCCAATTAAAGACGGTGAAATCATTTCCAACGGCTTACTTCCTTTTTTCCTGTTGACGCCATTCCTCAATCACTTTTTTCAAGACGTCCGGTTTGTTGGTGAAAATCCCGCTGACGCCCTGCCCAAGCAGGCGTCTCATGATTTTAGGACTGTCGACGGTATAGACGTTGACGGGAAGATCATGCGCCCGGAGGTCTTCGAGCCATTTTTTGCCAAGCTGGGATGGACTGCAATTAAAGGCATCGGCGCCCAGCAATTTCACAATCTGCGAAGGCAGCTGGTCATCGTAGTGCTTTTTCTCAAAAAGGACAGCCACCGGCGCGTTGCCGTCGATCTCCTTGAGATGCATAATGGCGCGCGGCTCGAAACTGGAAAAAACCGCATGATTCGTCATGCCGGCCTGCGCCACCGTCTTGAGACATTTCTCTTCAATGCCGCCGAAAAACATTCTGTTGACGGCTTCCGCCTTGATTTCGATATTGACGGCGATTTTATTCCTGCAGATGTCCAGCGCCTCCGTCAGCGTAAGGATTCTTGTGTTGCGGAACTTTTTGTTAAACCAACTTCCCGCATCGAATTTTTTTAATTGGGCCAGCGTGTAATCGGATATTTTCCCGCTGCCGTCGGTGCATCGCGATATTTTCTCGTCGTGAAAGACGACCACTTCTTTATCGGCGGTCAGCTGGACATCAAACTCCACCATGTCCGCGCCTAAATCAATCGCGCCGATAAGCGCGGGCTGAGTATTTTCCGGATAATAGGCGGAGGCTCCCCGGTGAGCAATGACCACGGGATCATTGTCCGAAGAACAACCGTATCTAAACAGGTGAAAAGATTTGCCCATCGATTTGGCCGCCGGATATTTTTTTCAAGATGCATCAGCCTGTTTAACTTTTAGCATATTTGAGCGTATTGTTCTTTATTTTTTTCACATCTCGGCAAAGGATTTCCTGAAAAAAAGCCCGCGCCATTGACGGCACGGGCTTATATTCAAAACGTCTATGCGGACCGCATACAAGCGCCACGGCTGCATTGAGTTTTCATGATTTTTTTCATGCCTTATCGTCTTTTGAGCTTGAGTCCAACGGCATCTCTGAGTGCGTCCACCTTGTCCGTCTTTTCCCAAGGGAAGCCTTTGCGGCCGAAGTGGCCGTAGTTGCAGGCTTGCCGATAGCTCCACCCTTGAGGCTTGGTCAGACCCAGGTCTTTGATCATCATCGCCGGACGGAAATCGAATATTTTCCCTTCCATGAGAATCTTTTCGATTTTGTTCTCGGGAATCACGCTTGTGCCATACGTGCTGACATTGATGCTCAAGGGCTTCGCCACGCCGATGGCATAGGCGATTTGAATCTCGCATTTTTCAGCCAATCCTGCGGCGACGATATTTTTGGCCGCGTAACGTGCGTAATAAGCCGCGGACCGGTCCACCTTGGAGGGATCCTTGCCGGAAAACGCTCCGCCGCCGTGAGAACCGACTCCTCCGTAGGAATCGACGATGATCTTGCGTCCGGTCACGCCTGAATCGCCGCACGGCCCGCCGATAACAAAGCGGCCGGTGGGATTGATGAAAAATTCAGTGCTGTTGGTCAGCATGCCGGTCCTGCCGAGCACTTGATGGGCGACCTCAATCAAGTCTTTGCGGATTCTTTTCAGGGGCACGTCGCGGGTCTGATGGGAAATCACCACCGTCGTGATTCTGATGGCTTTGCCGTCCTCATGCAAAACGCTGACTTGCGCTTTGGAATCAGGACGAAGGTATTCAATCTCCTTGTTTTTCCGCAGTCTGGTGAGCTCTTCTAAAAGTTTATGGGCGAAAATAATCGGAGCGGGCATCATCTGCGGTGTGGAATTCGACGCGTAACCGAACATCATGCCCTGATCCCCGGCCCCCTGATCTTCCGGTCTTCCGCGGTCGACACCCCGCTCGATATCCGGCGACTGACCGTGAATGGCGGAAACGTAATTAAACGTATCCCAGCTGAAGTTCTCGCAGGGGTCGTCGTAACCGATGTCCTTGACGACCTGCCGCGCGATGGCCTGCGGATTGATCTTGTTCCAGTTGCGGCAGGTGATTTCTCCAAGATTGACCACCAGGTTGGGACCTACGGCCGTTTCGCATCCCACATGCGCATGAGGATCCTGCGCAAGACAGGCATCCAAAATCGCGTCGGAAATCTGATCGCATATTTTGTCGGGATGTCCTTCAGAAACCGATTCGGATGTATAAATGTGGCGTGAACTTAATTTACTCATGTGATTTTTTTCTCCTCCGTATGTTAAATTTAGATTCATTATTTTGGAAAATTTTCCAAAACAAAAAGCCCGCGCCAAAGGGCAACGGGCTCATTTTTTTTAATTCACCAGCCTTTAGCACATTTTTATAGCGGAGCAATTAACTTGAATAAATCGCCGCTTTTATTTGTGATTGAGACTTTAAACTTTTTATTTTGGTTTTGTCAAGAAATATTTTGGAAAAAAATCCCTCTATGACACGACAAATAACAAACTACCCACGCCGGCCAGATAGAAAGACACTCCGATGAAGCATTGATGTCTCTTGACACGTTCAAAAAAACCGGAAAACAACGCGCCCAAACCGCACGCAAAAAGATACGGCACAAAAATCTGTATCGTGGTGAAGTGGAGCAAATCGCCCGGCAGGTAATAGAAAAGATAGGTGTGATAAAGCAGGATGGAAAAAATGTTGGTCAGGATTTCCAGCGCCATCGCATCAAGCGCGAACAAAAAAGTCATCGCGGCCGCGTTGTACCTTTTTGCTAATTTTGGATTGTTTTTGATCGCAAGTCTCATGCCATAGACAAAAAAACCGTAAAGCGGCCACATCAGCATACCAACGCCGGATGTGTAACCGTGGTGAATCGGCCAAACTTTATAGAGCCAGCCCGGCTGTCCGCAGAATTTCACGAAAAGCGAATCCAGAATAACTTCAAACCACATGGCGCCGAAGAAAGTGCACCCCATGTACATCGCGGCCTTGGGAAAATCGATGGCCAGGAATTTTCCGGCTGCGAAACTGCAGGCAAGATAGAGCAGAGGCCAGAAGAACAGAACAAAGACCGCGATGTATTCCGGCCAATCGCGGGGAGGCAGCCGCGTGATGCGAATGCCTGCCTGTTCGATCAAAAACCACCAGGCCAGGCGCGTCACGACAAAAAAAACAAGGTAGCAGGCCCCAAAGAGCAGCAAAGCTTTCAGAAAATCCATCGGCGTCAACCGGCTCTTTGCGGGAAAAGGATTCCAACCAACCTGGTTGTTTGTAACGGAACGGACGGCTCCAAAAATCGGATGAGGAAAACCCATGGTTTCTCCTTCCGAGCAATTCTTGATATTCAGCTTGATGTCATTTTGTTCCTTGATGAAGCATCCCCGCTATCTTTCAGCGAACCAGCCAATTATCCAACCTGCAAAGGTACTTTTTTGCTCGTGCCGCTGAGTTGCGCAAAGTCTGCTTCAGTGAGCTTCATCCCAGTTCTTTCCCGAGGCGATTTCCACCTTGAGAGGCACTTTCAACGCAATGACTTCTTCCATTTCCTTTTGGACGAGCGCCATGACTTCTTCTTTTTCTTCGTCCGGCGCTTCGACAACCAGTTCGTCGTGTACCTGCATGATGAGACGTGACGCAAGCTTTTTCTTCCTCAGCAAATCGGCGATGTTGACCATCGCCACCTTGATGAGATCGGCGGCGGTGCCCTGAATGGGCGTATTGATTGCCGTCCGCTCGGCAAACTGTCGCACAGAAGGAATCTTGCTGTGAATATCCGGCAGATACCGGCGGCGGTTCAGAAGGGTGCAGACAAACCCGTCGCGGCGGGCGCCTTCCAGAATGCCGTCGAGATATGCACGGACTTTTTTGTAGCGCCGAAAATAGCCGTCGATATAAGCCTGCGCCGTTTTCACGGAAACTCCCAGTTCCTTGGATAAGCCGAACGCGCTCATGCCATAAAGGATTCCAAAATTGATGACCTTCGCCTGGCGGCGCATCTCCGGCGTGACCATCTGGGGAAACACCCCGAACACATCCGCCGCCGTGCGCGTGTGAATATCCTCGTCGGAGGCGAAGGCCGCGATGAGGGCTTCATCTTCGGATAAATGCGCCAGCACCCGAAGCTCGATCTGCGAGTAGTCGGCGGAAATCAGAACGCAGCCCGGATCGGCGATAAAGGCCTGGCGGATTCTTCTGCCCTCCGGCGTCCGGATGGGAATGTTCTGCAGGTTGGGATTGGAGCTTGAAAGCCGGCCGGTCGCCGTGACCATCTGATTGTAGGAGGTATGAATCCTGCCGGTGCGCGGATGAATCAGGGCCGGCAAAGCGTCCACATAGGTGGACTTGAGCTTCGCCAGCGAGCGGTACGCCAGAATTTCCGCGGGCAGTTCATGATGGCGGGCAAGGTCGGTCAGCACCTCCATGTCGGTGGAAAAACCTTCCTTGGTTTTCTTTCCCGCCGGCAGTTTGAGTTTCTCGAATAAAATCTTCTGCAGCTGCTTGGGCGAATGGATGTTGAACTTCTCTCCGCCCAGCCTGTAAATCCTTTCTTCCGACTGTTGCAGCAGATCGGCCAGCTCCTGGGACATCCGTTTCAGAAGCGACACGTCCACCAGCACGCCTTTCTTCTCCATGTCCGCCAGGACATGAAGAAGCGGCATTTCCACCTTGTGATACAGGTCAAACGCTTCAATTTTTTTGAGTTGCGCGGTCATTTCGGGGAAGAGTCTGCAGAGGGCTTCGGCGCGCGCCCCCGCATAAGCCGTCATGTCCTCCACGGAAACCGGCGCCAGCGGATGAGATTTTCCCTTGCCGCCGGCGACATCCTGCGGTGCGGGAATCCTTTCGTGCAGAAATTCCCAGACGACTTCATCAAGTTCGTAGGAATTTTTCGCCGGATTGAGCAGGTAGGCGGCCAGCTGCGGATCTTCTGCCCCGTGGACCTCAAAGTCTTCCAGAGCAACCAGGGCGGTTTTCAAATCATAAATGTATTTTTTTATGTTCGCGTTTTTCAAAACGACCGACAGCGCGGCCAGCACCTCTTTTGCGGCCAGCTGCGCCGACGCGCCGGTGTGTCCCAGCGGAATGTAGAAATTTTTCCCGCCGGCGCTGATACCGATTCCCGTCAAATCAGAGGAGGAATTTTGCTCAAAAATGAATTCGCACGCCGCCTCCCGAGAACCTTTCAGATGCGCGACCAACTCGGAGAGCGATTTTTTGTCCGTCACCGCCTGACACGCGTGGACCAAAGCAGGCCTGTCCTGTCTGATTTCCTGAAGCAGCGAGGAGAATTCCAGCTCGCTGAAGATTTTCGCCAGCGCTTCCTTGTCCGGCTCCCTCGCCGCAGCATCACGAAAATCAAAGTCCAGGTCGATGTCCTTCCGGATGACGGCCAGCTGGCGGCTGAGCCTGGCCTGGTCGGCATATTTTTTGACGGTGTCACGCAGTTTCACGTTTTTCAGATTTTCCGCGTTTTCTATGACTTCCTCCACCGTGCCGTATTCCTCGATGAGCCGCTGCGCCGTTTTGGGGCCGATCCCGGGCACCCCGGGAATATTGTCGGAGGCATCTCCCATGAGGCCCAGAATTTCCGGCACCTTGCCGGGACTCACTCCGAATTTTTCTTTGACGGCCGCTGTGTTATAGGTTTTATCTTTCATCGTATCCATCATCGTGACATTTTCATCAATCAGCTGCATCAGATCCTTGTCGCCGGAAACGATGACCGTTCGCCAGCCTTTTTCGCTTGCCCGAACCGCGAGCGTTCCAATGAGGTCGTCCGCCTCCGTTCCCTGCTTCTCCAGCACGCAGATGGCAAAGGCGCGGATGATTTCCTTGATCAGGGGAACCTGCGGAACAAGGTCGTCCGGCATCGGTTTGCGCGTGGCCTTGTAATCTTCAAATTCCTCGTGACGGGTTGTCGGCCCCTTGAGGTCAAAGGTCACGACGATGTAGTCGGGCTTGAGCTCCCGCCGGAGCTTCAACAGCATGTTGGTGAAGCCGTAAATGGCATTGGTGGGAAAGCCTTTGGAATTGGTCAGCGGCGGCAGAGCGTAAAACGCGCGGTAAAGATAGTTGCTGCCGTCCACGAGGGCCACCAGCGGTTGGGAATTTTGTGTCATCATGGGTCGTCACCCTTTTTCTTATTATTTAAAGCTCAAAAGAGGCGTTGATTTTGAATGTTCTCACCGCCCGCATGTCCAGAATATCGGTGACGCCGGTTTTTTTCTTCAAATCGGCCAGAAAGTCTTCCAGCTCCTTTGCATCGGCGGCGCTGACGGTAAACCAGATGTTGTATTCGTGATTGCGCCGGTAATTATGCGTCACATTCTTATGGGCGTTGACGACCGCGACAAAACTTTTTATTTTTTCTTCCGGCACGCGCGCGGCGCAAAGCGTGCTGACGCGCCCCAGCTTCGCCCCGTCAAAGACGGCGCCTATCCGGCGGATGATGCCCTCATCCTTCATTTTCTGAACGCGGCGGATGGTCTCTTCCTCGCTGATGCCGCAGCGCTCGCCGACAATCAGAAACGGCTGTTCCGTCAGCGGGAATTCCTTCTGCAGAATGTTTAAGATTTTTTTATCTGTTTCATCCATGCGAATCCTTTGCTTTCATGTCCACGACTTCGGTGGGCGGAGATTAACAAAAAGGTGCATCTATTTCCCTCACCATTTCCGCTCCCCACCAGGGAGAGGGAATGGCTTTTCGGTCATCTTCAAAAGCCTTTCGGTTGATACAGGCACAACGGTTCCTCCGCCAGATAATCCCCCGTTGCCTCGTACGCGCGCGCCCGGCATCCGCCGCAGACGTTGATGAATTCACAGCGGCCGCATTTGCCGCCGTACTTGCCGTAATCGCGCAGATTGCGGAAAACTTCCGACTTTTCCCAGATCTCGGCGAATCCCTGCTTCTGCACATTCCCGCAATTAAGCTCCAGGTAGCCGCAGGGCTGAACCTGGCCGACATGCGATATAAAGCAGAAGGTGATACCGCCAAGACACCCTCGGGCCGATTCGTGAAAATGGCCTCCTGCTTTTCTGGCCGGTTCTTTGCCTTTGGCTTTGTTCTGATGCATGATGCGGAAATAATGCGGCGCGCAGGTGGCCTTGAGCTGAACGGGGCAGCTTAAACTTTCCTGATAAAACCACTTGAGCGTTTCTTCATAATCCGCCGCGGTGATGGCCTGTCCGGCCAATTCCTTTCCCCGTCCCGTGGGCACCAGCAAAAAAACGTGATGCGCCGCCGCGCCTGTGTTTTCTGCCAGTCGAAGAATGTCTTTTACCTGGTCAAGATTTGCCGAAGTGATGGTGGTGTTGATTTGAAATTCCATCCCCGCATTTTTCAGCACCTCGATGCCCGCCATTGCCTTATCAAAAGCTCCTTTTTCCTGCCTGAACGCATCGTGGCTCCTGGCGTCTTTTCCATCGATACTGATACTGACCCTCTGGATGCCGCTTTCAATCATTTTCCGTGCGACGGCCGGTGTCACCAGCGTTCCGTTGGTCGCCAGAACCATGCGCAGCCCCCTGCCGGTTCCATGGGCGGCGATCTCAAAAATATCCGGCCGGAGGAGCGGCTCGCCGCCGGTCAGGATAATCACCGGCTTGGACAAAAATGCGATTTCATCAATCAGCTTCAGGCATTTTTCGGTGGAGAGTTCTCCCGGATAAGGACCGAGGCTTGATGCCGCGCGGCAATGCACACAGTTGAGATTGCAACTGCGCGTCACTTCCCACGCGATCATACGGACTTTGCTGTCAGGGGCAATCGGCATAATGTTTAAATCTTATTTGTTGAGCCGTTTCGCCGCTTCCGGGGCGAAATACGTGATGATGATGTCCGCGCCGGCGCGTTTGATGCCGGTGAGCGTTTCCATCATGGCTCTTTCTTCGTCCAGCCATCCGAGCCGGGCGGCGGCTTGAATCATCGCGTACTCGCCGCTGACGTTGTATGCCGCCAAGGGCAGATCGAATTCCTGTTTGGCGCGACAGATGATGTCCAGATACGCCAGCGCCGGTTTCACCATGATGATGTCCGCGCCTTCGTTCACATCCAGCGAAATTTCCCGTATCGCCTCATCGGCATTGGCCGGATCCATCTGATAGGCTTTCCTGTCGCCAAAATGCGGCGCGCTCTTAGCCGCTTCCCGGAAAGGGCCGTAAAACGACGAGGCGTATTTCGCCGCGTAGGCCATGATGGGCAAATCCTCAAACGCGTTTTCATCCAGCGCTTCGCGGATGGCCGCCACCTGCCCGTCCATCATCGCCGACGGCGCCACCATGTCGGCCCCCGCGCGTGCGTGCGAAAGAGCGGTTTCCGCCAGCACCTCGAGCGTCTCGTCATTCTGCACATGATCTTTGTCCAGAATTCCGCAGTGGCCGTGGCTGGTGTATTCGCAAAGGCAGACATCGGTAATCACCAGAATCTCGGGCGCCTCGTCTTTGATGCGCTTCACGGCCTGCTGGACGATGCCGTCTTTGGCAAACGCTCCCGTCGCCATCGCGTCTTTCTTGGCCGGAATGCCGAACAAGAGCACCGCCGGAATTCCCAGTTCCTGCGCCTTTTTCGCCTCCCTGGCGACATGGTCCACCGAAAGCTGAAACTGTCCGGGCATGGATGAAATCGGTTTTTTGAAATTCTTGCCGGGTGCCGCGAAGAGGGGATAGACCAGATCGTCAACGCTCAAGGTGGTTTCGCGGATCAGACGCCGGAAGTTTTCGTTTTTTCTGAGCCTGCGGGCTCGGTATTCCGGAAACTGCATTTTTTTAGTCCTCCTTTTTGTGTATCTCTTCGTCCGTCAGATAGCAGGCGGGATCATCTCCCCAGAGATCGCCCGCCGCCTCCGCGCGGGCGCGGAAATTGCCGGCACAAACATTCAGCCAGACGCATCCCGCGCAGCGGCCCCGCACATGCTTCTTTTTGTCCTTCAATTTCATCAGAAATTCATTGGTTTCATCCGTCCAGATTTCGCTGAAGGGACGCTTGCGGACATTTCCCAGCGATTGATTACGCCAGAACTGATCGGGATAAACCTCGCCGTCCCAGCTCACGCAGCCGATGCCGACGCCGGATGAATTGCCCTCGTTCATTTCCAGCAACTCCAGGATTTCTTCGGCGCGCCGGGGATTTTCCTTTTTCATTTTCAGATACAGATACGGCCCGTCGGCATGGTTGTCCACGGTTAGAATTTCAGGCGACAGGCCCTCCTCAAACATCCGTCTGGTTTCGGCGGCAATCCGGTCAATGAGCCGGCGCGTCTGCTCGTGCGTCAGATCTTCCTCGCGCAGTCTGGAGCCGCGCCCGGCATATACCAGATGATAGAAACAGAGCCTTTCGATTTTTTCTTCGCGAAGCAGGTCGAACATGGCCGGCACGTCCGTCAGGTTGTGCTTGTTCACCGTGAAACGGATGCCGACCTTGATTCCCGCGTCTCGGCAGTGGCGGATGCCTTCCATGGCTGCGGCAAACGCGCCTTTCTTTCCGCGGAATTGGTCATGCGTTTTTTCCAGACCGTCGAGGCTCACGCCCACGTAGGAAAGACCGATCTTCTGAAGTTCGGCGGCCATCGCTCTGGTAATCAGCGTGCCGTTGGTGGAAATCACGGCGCGCATTTTTTTGTTGGTCGCGTACCGCGCGAGTTCCAGCAAATCCCGGCGCAAGAGCGGTTCGCCGCCGGAGAAGAGAATGACCGGCGAACCGAAAGCGGCCAGATCATCTATCAGTTTTATCCCTTCTTCCGTGGTCAGCTCATCGGGATATTCGATATCCGCCGAATTGGAGTAGCAGTGAATGCACTTCAGATTGCAGCGGCGCGTCATATTCCAGACGACCACCGGCTTTTTATCCGCGGAAAACTGGAGCAGGTGCGAAGGCAAATCCCCCGATTTCCGGCTGTAGCGCAGAACGTCGGAGGGCTCGACCGCCCCGCAATATAATTTGGAAATTCCGATCATTTGTTTTTCCCTCGTTTTCCTGCCGCCGGTTTTTCTTTGAAATAGTTGATCAACGCTCCGACCAGCCCCTCCATTGTATATTCTTCCTGATGAATATCAACCGCAAATCCCGCTTTTTCGGCGGCGGCGGCGGTCACCGGCCCGATGCACGCGATTTTGACCTCTTTGGGCAGCTTGAAATCCCTTCCTGCGATTTTCACAAAATGCATTACCGTGGACGAACTGGTGAAGGTGATTACATCCACCCGATTTTCTGCAAAGAGCTTTTCGAGGTCTTTTTTCTTTTTCCCCGATTCCAACGTTTGATAGGCGCTGACCACCTCAACCTTCGCGCCCAGTTTTTTCAAGCCTTCCGGCAGAACGTCACGCGCCCTGGCCGCCCGGGCAATGAGAATTTTCTTTCCTTTCAGATTTGTTCGGGAAAAGGATTTCAGGATGCCCTCGGATATGAATTCCCCGGGCACAAGATCAACCCGCAGCCCCTTGTCTTGAACCTGCCTGGCGGTTGCCGGTCCGATGCAGCAGATTTTGACGCCTTTCAAATCCCGGATGTCCTTTCCCAGCGTCCGGAGCCTTTCAAAAAAATACGCCACGCCGTTGGCGCTGGTGAAGATCAGCCAATCATACTCCTCCAGTTTGCCGATTGCGGCATCCAGTCCGCGCCAGCTCGATGGAGGAACAATCTTGATGGTCGGGAATGAAATCGGGTTGGCACCCTCCTTGATAAGAAGTTTTGCCAGGTCATCAGCCTGCCTCTCCGGCCGCGTGATGACCACGCCCTTGCCGAAAAGCGGCTTGGCATCAAACCAGCGCAACGTGTCGCGCAGGGCAACGACCTCACCAACAACAAGAATCGCCGGCGGTGCGAATTTTTTTTCTTTTGCAAGCCGGGCGATGCCGGAGAGAGAACCCTCAAGAATTTCCTGCCCGGGTGTTGTTCCCCAGCGGATCAGCGCCGCGGGTGTTTCCGACGACCGGCCGTTGTCCTGCAATTCCCGGACAATCTGTTCGATGTTTTTCACGCCCATGAGAAAGACCAGCGTCCCGATTCTGGCAAGCGCCCTCCAGTCAATGTCGCTTTTTTCTTTGGTCGGGTCTTCATGACCGGTGACGAATGCCACCGTGGAGGTCAGTCCGCGGTGCGTGAGCGGAATTCCGGCGTAGGCGGGAACGGCAATCGCGGAGGTGACGCCGGGGATGATTTCAAAGGGAATTTTGTTTTCATGAAGCTTTTCCGCTTCTTCTCCGCCACGGCCGAAAATAAAGGGGTCGCCGCCTTTTAAACGAGCGACAATATTTCCGGCCCTGGCTTCTTGGACCAGCAAATCGTTGATCTGCCCCTGCGAAAGCGTGTGAGCGCCGCCCTGTTTTCCGGCGTAAATAAAACGGGCATTATTCGGGGCGTATCTTAGTAAATCCTTGCTGACCAGATAATCGTAAATGACGACATCAGCTTCTTTCAGACACTCGACCCCCTTGAGCGTCATCAATCCCGCATCGCCTGGACCAGCGCCGATGATGTAGACTTTTCCTTTTTTGCCTTTTTTCATAGTTTTCATCACATCAAATCCAAAAGTCTTCTGCCGCCTTTGTGCAGAACGATTTCCGCCAATTTTTTGCCCATTTCTTCGGCATTTTCTTTGGTGCCGCTGATTTTTTCGCGGATCATGGTGGACCCGTTGGGCGCGGCCAGCATCCCTTCCAGCGTCAGGCTCTGACCTTCGAGTTGGCCCAGCGCCGCGATCGGCAGACGGCATCCGCCGCCCAGCGCCCGTAGAAACGCGCGTTCAGCGGCGACTTCCGCCGCGGTTGCCGCGTCATTCAAACCGGCGCAGGCTTTGGCCAGTTCGACATCGCTTTTCCGAAGTTGCAACCCTAAAGCGCCCTGCCCGACCGCCGGAAGCATCGTCTCCACCGGCAAAAACTGCGTGATTTTTTCAGCCAATCCCATGCGCTTCATTCCCGCCGCCGCCAAAATGACGCCGGCGAGATTTTCCGTTTCAATTTTTTTCAATCGCGTGTCGAGGTTGCCCCGTATCGGTACGATATGGACATCCGGCATCATGGCCTTGATCTGTGCGCCGCGACGCTGTGAACCGGTTCCGATTTTCGCTCCTTTGGGCAGGAATTCGAATTTGATGTTGTTGCGCGAAACCAGCACGTCACGCACATCCTCGCGCGGCAGAATCGTCGCGATCATCAGATCTTCCGGAATGTCTCCGGGAACATCCTTCATGCTGTGCACCGCCAGATCAATCTTGCCGGCGAGAAGCGCTTCTTCGATTTCCTTCACGAACACGCCCTGCCCCCCGATGGTCAGAAGCGACACATCCTGCATGATGTCGCCGCTGGTTTTGATGACGCAGATTTCAAAGTCCGCATCCGGCATCGTTTTTTTCAATTTCTCCACGACAAAATTGGTCTGGGCCAGGGCCAGCTTGCTGCCGCGCGTGCCTATTTTATATTTTTTCACTATTCACCCTTCATCGCTGACTGTCAATCCAACCTGAACAGCCGCCGAACCGCCGCGACGATGTCGCGGGAGCTGAACTCGGAGCTTTCTTCCTTCAGGACGGTCACCGGCGCATGCAGAACCTTGTTCACGACGGATTGGACGAGCCGCTCGATTTTTTCCTGGTCTTCCCTGTCCAGGTTTTTCATCCAGCCGGATGCCTTTTCCATTTCTTCCCGCATGATTTCTCCCGCCTTGTTGCGCAGGGAGACAATGGTCGGCACGGAATCGAGTTCCTTCTGCCAGTTGATGAATCTGGCCACTTCTTCCTCCACAATTTTTTCCGCCCGGATGGCTTCTTTTCGGCGGGCGTTGATGTTTTCGTCAACGATGTCCTGAAGGTTGTCGATGTTATAGAGATAGACATTTTCCAGGTCGCTGGCCGCCGGTTCGATGTCGCGCGGAACGGCGATGTCAATTAAAAACAAAAGACGGCTGCGGCGATCATGATGAATCCTTTTGAGCATGTCGGCGGTGATGATGTAATTGGGCGCGCCGGTGGAGCTGATGACGATGTCCGCCTCGACGAGTTTTTTCTCCAGCGCATCCAGCGGTGCCGCTTCGCCGTGAAATTTTTCCGCCAGCATTTCCGCCTGCCCCAGCGACCGGTTGACGACGATGATGGACTGGGCGCCTCTTTCAATGAGCTGCATGCCGGTGAGTTCCGCCATTTCTCCGGCTCCGACGAGCAGGATTTTTTTGCCTTCCAGCGAGCCGAAAATTTTCTTGGCCAGTTCCACGGCGGCGTGACTCACCGAAACGGGATTTGCGGCAATGCCGGTTTCGGAGCGGACGCGTTTGGCCGCGCGAAAAGAACAGTGCATCAGACGGTTCAAAACCACGCCGGTGGCGTAGTTGGCCAGCGCCTCCCGGTAGGCGTCCTTGACCTGGCCGAGAATCTGCGCCTCGCCCATGACCATCGAATCGAGACTTGCCGCCACGCGGAAGAGGTGGCGCACCGCCTCCTCGCCGCGATATTCGTAAAAGCAGGTTTGGGCCTCGGTTGCCGTGAGATTGCCGCCATGCGCCAGAAAATCTTTGAGATGCTTCATTATCTCTCCGGCGTCTTCCGCCATGCTGGCAACAACCTCCACGCGGTTGCAGGTGGCCAAAAACAGGACCTCTTCCACGCCGTGAATGGCTTTCAGCACCGTCCACAGGTCGTTTTTCTGCCGGCAGCCGCCGAAAATTTTTTCCCGGACAGCCACAGGCGCCGTTTTGTGATTCACTCCAACCAGTACAATCATCTTCAAATAAAATTATGCAGTGTTGAGAAACAAAGTTTGACGCCGCAATAGGAGGCCAGCAGCAGAATGAACGCGGCACCGGAAATCACCGCCATGCGGTATCCCTTCCAGCCGATCGCCAGCCGCTGATGCAGAAGAAAGCCGTAAATAATCCAGGCGGCAAAGGTCCAGATGATTTTCGGATCGGTCATCCAGCCGGTCTTCCAGCACATCTCCGCGAAAATCACCCCCGCGATGATGCCCGCGCTAACCATCGGGAATCCCCAAAGAAGGCCGAGGTGGTTGATTCGGTCGAGATCGCTCAGCGACGGCAGAAGCCGGCTCGTGCCGCCGAATTGCCTGCTCTTGAGCAGACGGTTTTGCATGACGAACATCAATCCGGCGCAGGACGCGATGACAAAAAGCGCCTCCCCGAAAATCGTCAGAAACAGGTGCGCCGTCGTGAGCCAGTTCTGCAGATTCTGCGGCCAGAGCGATTTGCCCGCTTCCTCGTCCGCGGCCGCAATCAGAAACAGCAGGATCAGCGGAGAAATGAAGGCCCCCAATACCCGGGTTTTCGTTTTAAATTGCAAAACCAGATAAACCGCGCATCCCGCCCAGGCGCAGAAGGCCAGAAAATCCCGGGAGTCCGGATGAAAAAGCCATGGGGAGTGAATGACGTCAAACAGAAATTTCACGGTCAGAAAAACAAAGGCAATGGCCAGAATCCATGTGGAAATTTTGGCCAGCCTCACTCTTTTGACCAGCAAAGAAGACAAATAGCCCGTCGTGCTGAAAGCGCTAAGGACAAGCGCCGCCTGAAAGGAAAGCCACTCCAGAGAGCTAAAAGTCAAGGTCCAGATCCTCCCCCGTAATTTTTTTCACGATCCCGCGCGCCTTTTCGGCGTCTTTTTCTTTTATGGCGGCAAGGATTCCCGCGTCCATCAGACCCTCGAACCACTCGGCGCCGACGCCTGCGTTCTTTTCCATCTTGGTGCGGAGCCGTCCCAGCAGGTTCAATAAAATTTCATACTCGCCGCCGTATTGTTTTTCCAGTTCTTCACGGAGACGGCGGGCCAGCGCCGGACTTTTGCCGCCGGTGCCGATGGCAATGGTCAGGTCTCCTCTTTGCACCAGGGAGGGCAAAATAAAATCGCACTTTTGCGGATCATCCACGATATTGACCGCAATTCCCTTTTTGCGAGCGTCAGAGGATATCCGTTCGTTCGTTGCTTCATCATCCGTTGCGCCGATGACCAGGCAAGCGCCTTCAAGGAAATAACCGGTGTAGACGGCCGCGATATGGCAAATCGCGTTCTTTTCCTTCAGCGAGACCAGTTCAGGCGATAGTTCGGGACTGATGACAAAAACCTTCGCCCCGCAATCAAGCAGTCTTGAAACTTTCCGGGCCGCCACTTCGCCGCCGCCGACCACGACGCATTTCTTGTCCCTGATGTCGAGAAATATCGGATAATATTTCAATTTTTCGTTTCCTTTCGCCCGATGCATTCCGGCCTGCAACGCTTTTGAAGTATCTATCACGAAGGGGGGTAAAATTCAAGGACGTATAAGACGCGTCCGTCACGGCGTCCGGAAACAACAGACGCCGTGGCAGACGCCGGCTTTACTCTCTACGGAAAGATGAAATCGAGAAGATGGGTGGTGACCTTTTCGGGCTGGCCGTCGTTCTGCACGGCCGCCGCCGTCAGCACGTCCAGATGGTTGTATCCGGGGATGACGGGCGAGTCCGGCGGCAACTGATCCAGACCGAGCTTCGCGCCGTCTCCGGCAACGATGTTAATCATCGGCCGCATGGACACGCCTTCGGGATGCACGACAACATCGCTGCCCATCATGGATTCCACCGCCAGCCGCATCGGGAAATATTTTTCCACAAAGTCCATCGGCAGCGCCCCCAGGGAACGCGCCAGATCGTTGGCGTCGGTTACTTCCTTGGCGGCCGTCGTGAAGGGCACGCCGTCGTTGTTGTTCGGGATCGTCACCGTGCCGATCTGGTTGTAATTAATCCACCGATAAAGCGGACCCTTCTTCAGCAAGGTGCCGCTGTTGTTCGCGATGGCAAGGACGCCGCCGCTCCCTAAAGGAAATTGTTTTTCCGCCACTGATCCGCCGCCGAAAAAGCCCAGACTCGCCTGGATGATATTGATCGGCATCGCATTGTCATCCATGAACAGCGCCATTAACGCCTGGTTGGTGTACCGGAACTTGTAGAGCGACGGCTTGTAATCCAGGAAATCCCAGAGATTCTTGGAGTGGTAAAAACGGTAACAGAACTCCACGCTCTCTGAAGCCGGCAAATAGGCGACCAGATCCGATTCCGCATTCGGCGCGACCCTGGCGGCGTAGCCGACACCGGTCAACAGATTCATGATCTCCGGGGTGATGATTCCCGGAATGGAAATGAACCGTTCGAACAATCCCATGCGCATCAGAGGGACGGCGTTGTCGGGTATTTTCCCCAGGAGGTAGCCCAAAACGGCCGAATCCCCGCCCTGCACCAGCAGCAGCGGCTTGGACGTGATTATCGAATCCAGCGCAAAGTAGCCGGCGGTCTGATTGAATCCCGCATCGTCGAGCGTGGCGGGATTACTGTCGAAATCCGCGCAGGCGTAGGCTCCGGTCAGGAATCCGCCGAGGGAATGCCCGCCGATGAAAACCTTCTGTCGCCGGACGGACGGGTCGGGAATGCCCCGGGTGATGACGTCATTCCAGTCCTTCAGCGTCTGCTCCATTCCCATTTCCGCAAGCCACTTCGCATCGGTCAACGGTTTGAGATACCCCTGGAAATACTGACCTTTGTAGGGCTTGTTCCGGTAATAGTAATCCACCATATCGTGCAGATTGCCGGTTTCCCTGGCCAGACGCAAACCGTTCAAGTCCTCAAGACAGTTCGACCGTCTGTCAATCGCCCAGAATTCCACGAACTTGCCTTTTTCATTATAGGCCCGAGTCACCAGATTGGCGGCAACGTTGTAGAACGCCGACGCGCCTTCCAGAACGCCCGGTTGGGCAATCAGAATCCTGTCCGCTTCGGAGGGATCGGCCGGTCCGTTGACGTGCCGGATGCGCAGAAAATTAAGGGTATCGCATGCCGCCGGATGAGCGGGAGAAGAAGCGGGCAGCGGCGAGTGAACCGACACGGCGGTCGCCCGGGTTGAAGGAAACGCCGTATTCTGATCCGCCGGAGCTTCCGTGAAGCCGGCAGGCGGCCAGCCGGCGCTCATCCCGTTTGGGGCGACAAAAAAGAAAAACGCCAAGATTAATGAAACAAAAACACCTTTTCTCATAAAGCCCTCCCTTTCATTTGGTTAAATAATTTTTTCCCTGCCTCGCAGGGAAAGCCGTTCATGAAAAAATTTGATGACAAGAAAATCAATGCCTTGCCTCTGGGCTGCAGAAGACGCCCCATCCGTTGAAAAAAACAGATGGGCTGTCAAGCGCAAATCATTTTAGGATGCATGAATTCGTGGAGTTTGAGATGGCATATCCCCAAAGGACATAAAATGTCAAGCGGAAAAAGGTCGTCCGGGCCGCAGACAGGCCGGGTTGCGATGCCGTTTACATTCTGGACGATGAATAAGAAATGACGTCTTTCATTCGCCGATTTCCACGCGGTTGCGCCCGTTTCTTTTGGCTTTGTACATGGCCTCATCCGCGCGTGAAATGGTCTTTTCAATATTCTCGCTTTTGCGGCTCTCCGCCAAACCGATGGAAACGGTCACCTTCGATGTGTCGCCTATTTCCGCAAAATAACTTTCTTCCACGGTTGAACGGATTCTTTCTGCGAAAACTTGGGCTGCTTTTAAATCCGTGTCCGTCAGAACCACCAGAAATTCCTCGCCCCCGTAACGTCCGCAAAAATCCGTTTTGCGCAAAACACTGCGGATGACGGCAGAGAACGTAATCAAAACGCTGTCACCGACCTGATGACCATACGTGTCATTGATTCTTTTAAAATGATCAATATCCAGCATGGCCAGGGAAAAAACCGCTCCGGTTCGGATGGAACGGTTTTTCTCGGATTCAATCAGTTCCATCAAATGCCGGCGGTTGTAAAATCCGGTCAGATCATCGTGAATGGCCATGTCCTGAATAATTTCGAGAGATTTTCTCAATTTCTTCCGGCTGGTGCTCAATTCATGGCGCAGGGCGCTGATATTCCCCCCGATAAAGGATACGGAAATCAGTACAACCGCTAGGGCGCACCACTGAAAGATCTCCGCATTGAGATCAATGTCCTGCGGACGGAAGGCGTGCAAAAGAAAAATATCAACCGCGTAGGTCGCCAGAATAAAGGCGCTCACGCCCAGAAACTGCCGGGTGTTCAACCGAAAAATACCGAACAGAAGAATGAGCACGTAGACAGCGAAAAGGATGCTCCGGGCTTCATAAACAAAAAAAATGCCATACATGACGACAAGACTGGCAATGCAGATCTGGGGCGCCGTCAGACTGGGATCCTTCATCCGCTTATTGAACCCGGTGCGAAAAACGACATATAAAGCGGCGTTGATCGTCAGAATGATAATCCAGTTCCAGTAAAGCGCCTGCAGGCTCATGATGCCCGCAAGATAGGCAAGATAAGACAAAGAGAGGTTGATGACATAAATCCCGAAGGAGATAAAAAAACGGCGCAGACGCAGGGCCTGCGCCGCATCATCCCGTGGTATCAGAGAAAAATCTACAGCCAGCTCGGCGAGATTGTAGGCAAAAGCGGATAACTTTTTTTTAATCCCGTTAATGTTTAGAGAAAGGCTTTTCTTTCGAAACATTTTTTGTCTGTTTTTTATACGATGCCGGCCGCTTTAAAAAACAAAACAGGGCGCAACACCGGATAAAAAAACCGCCGCATTGAAAAATGTTTGAGTATCCGTCCGGACATCACCTAAAAAATAGTCCGCCTGCCGTTGTAACGCTCGGTATCGTAATATTTTTCCACATTCACCAGCTTCAGTTTATTAACGACTCCGGCGAGCGGAGCCGTGCTGATTTCTCCTCTTTCCAGAGTCACCATGCGCCCAAAATCTTCCCGGACAATCATATCCACTGCGCCAATTCCAAACCACCTCGCCATCAGGCGGTCATGCGCCGACGGTGTCCCGCCGCGCTGAAGATGGCTCAGGGTAATGTGGCGCGATTCCAGCCCCGTCCTTTTCTGAATCTCCGACGACACATATGCCGCTACGCCGCCGACCGAAACATGCCCAAAATCGTCCACACTGCCGTCTTTCAAAAATTCATGGCCGCCCTGGGGTCTTGCACCTTCGGCGACGACGATGATGGAGTAGTTGATCTCGCGGCCTTTCCGCTCCCGTAAGAGTTCACAGACCTTGTCCATATCAAAGGGATGTTCCGGAATGAGAATGATATAGGCGCCGCTGCATTCCCCGCCGCGCAGGGCGAGCCAGCCGGCGTGGCGCCCCATGGTTTCCACGACAAAAATACGGCCATGGGATCCGGCGGTGGTTCTCAAACGGTCGATTTCCTCCATAATAATATTCACCGCGGTGTCAAATCCCAGGGAATATTCCGTGCCTTCCAAATCACCATCAATCGTCTTGGGAATGCCCACGGTTTTCACGCCCATCCGATGCAGTTTATAGGCAACTCCCAGCGTATCCTCGCCTCCGATGGCGACGATGACATCAATGCCCAGCTTTTTGATATTGTCCAGAAGCTTCGCGGAGCGGTCATTCTTGGGATTGAACGGATTGGTTCGCGACGTACCCAGGTTCGTGCCTCCATAGCGATCCCAGGTACGAACAATTTCCTCATCGAGATGTCTCAAATACTTGGCCCGGCTCTTTTCGTCACGGGGATCCACTTCAACGAGCCCCTTCCACCCCTCCACAATGCCGATAACTTCAAAAGAAACCGACCGGGTCGCAGCAATCCTTGGATCCAGGGCGCTTTTGGTCACCCATTTGATCGCGCCGTTGAGACCGGGACAATCACCTCCGCCCGTCAGGATTCCTATTTTCACTTTCATCTTCCTCTCCATAAAACCCATTATTGAAGAATATAACTTTTCCCAAAGGCATGGACTGCATGGCCTTCTCTTTTTACGAGCTTAATTGGGAAATTGTGATGACTATAAGTAAAATATTTATTTATGTCAATGACATATTATTTTGTTTTCGATTAAAATTCTTTTTACAATGCTTGAAATAATGCGCAAAACAAGATATAAAATTTAAAAAAATGGAATATTCTTCATGAAGGAAAAAGAAACCGCCAAATGGTTGAAGTTAGAAATATCCGCTCATCCGGACATGATGGATGCTCTGGGAAATTTTCTCACGGAAAACGGCGTTCAAGGAGTCTATCAGGAATCCTCGGTGGTTTCCCAAAAAGCCGGTGATTTTCCCGAAACGGAGGATCAGGAAATTCTCAAGGCTTATTTTCCATATGACCAACGTGCGGAAAAACGATTTGCTTCTCTTCAAAAATATATAGAAAGCCTGGCCGAAATATTTCCCGATTTCAAAAAGCCCACCGTGACCACGGAAATCATCTGCGATCCCGACTGGGGAGAACAGTGGAAGAAATACTTTAAACCGGTAAGAGTCAGCAACAACA
>ERZ795047.1157-NODE-1157-length-29028-cov-18.101163_pt1 | contig 29028 bp, 27 predicted proteins | sample MGYA00375131_ERZ795047 | MGnify/ENA primary metagenome ERZ795047 (study PRJEB30176, sample SAMN05720228) | activated sludge metagenome | isolation source: Anaerobic digester | place: Japan | collected 2015-05-20 ...
CCAATGCAGGCAGCCGCCCACAACGGCAAATACGACATCGTCCGTCAGGCCGGCACGGACCTGGTCAAAATCCATCACGACCTCGAAAATGAAAAGCCGCCCCGGCCAATAGTTCAAAAACCCGCGCCTCCATTGAATTATCAGCCGTCTCCCCCAACCCCTCTCCGCCATTCCCACCTGGCTCAAAAATCTGTGCCTCCATTGAATTCTCAGCAACTCCCCCCAAATCCCCTCAGCAGCCCTTTTTATCTGGCTCAAAAATGCGCGCCGACGTCTCCGCAGGTCCAAAATCCGGCTTTAAAATGCGCACGGCCGTTTTTAAATGGCTTTAAAATGCGCGCCGCCTGCGCGCCGCGGTGCGCAAATTTCCCCAAAAACCCCATTTTCAGCCCAAAAACCCGCAAAACAGCCATTTTTGACAACACCCCCCCGCCAAATACCCCAACTCCCCGCTTCCGAAGGCCGCCCGCCGGCCGGAGCGTGTCCTTGGCATGCAGGCGATGCGGGCGGGAGAGAAGAAACGTTTTTTACTGGATTAAAACAAAAATGGTATCCCTTTGCTTCATTGTATGTTGTATGTATAGTAGACAGTAGTATGAATGAAAGCAGCACCTTTTCCGGAGAGGCAATTTTATGGCCAAGAAGATAGTCATTGTCGGCGGCGCAGCAGGAGGGGCAACTGCTGCCGCACGCTTGCGCCGATTGGATGAAAAGGCACAGATTATCCTGTTTGAAAGAGGTCCTTTTATCTCATTTGCCGGCTGCGGTCTGCCCTACTATCTGGGCCGCGTCATCCAAAACCGTCAGGACCTGCTCTTGCAGACGCCCGAATCTTTCCAAAAACGCTATGCTGTTGAGGTGCGAGTTCGCCAGGAAATCATTCAAATTCACCGCGGCGAAAAAAAGGCAGAAGTTCTGGACCATCAAACCGGCAGACGGTATTCGGAATCCTATGATTATTTGATTTTATCCCCTGGTGCTGAGCCGTTTCGTCCGCCTATAGCCGGCGTCCAATCCGGCCGGATTTTCACCTTGCGAACCATCCCGGATGCGGATGCGATTGATGCCTTTATTGAGCAGCAGAAACCAAGCCGTGCTGTTATTGTCGGAGGCGGCTCTATTGGGCTGGAAATGGCGGAAAACCTCCATCATCGGGGACTAAAGACAGCGATTGTGGAGATGGCCCCGTCGCTGCTGCCGACCGCTTTGGATCCGGAAATGGCCTGGTACGTTCAAAGTCATCTGGAAGAAAAAGGGACGGCGGTTTGGATTCATGATGCAGCGTCTCGTTTTGAGGAAAATGAAAAAGGGCTGCAAATTCAACTCAAATCGGGGGCGGTTCTGCACTGTGATTTTGCGGTTTTGTCGGTTGGCGTTAAGCCCGAGGTGAAACTTGCTAAAGAGGCCGGCTTGACACTTGGCAGGTTAGGCGGGATCGAAGTATCGGACTCTCTTCAGACAAGCGACCCTGCCATTTATGCGATTGGAGATGCCGTTGAGGTCAAACATCTGGTTTTGGGGGGTGCAGCCCTGATTCCGCTGGCCGGCCCCGCCAACAAGCAGGGGCGAATGGCGGCAGACAACATCTGCGGGTTCAAACGAATCTATGCCGGAAGCATCGGAACGGCGATTCTGAAAGTATTTGATCTTACAGCGGCAATGACGGGAGCGACGGAGGCCGCCTTGAAAAAGGCCAACTTCGACTGCGAGAAAATCTATCTGCATCCGTCCAGCCATGCTGGATACTATCCCGGGGCCTCTGTCCTTCATATGAAAGTCTTGTTCAGCAGACCTGACGGTCGAATTCTTGGGGCTCAGATTGTCGGGGCGGAAGGGGTGGATAAGCGCATCGATCTTTTGTCAGCTGCTGTTCAGAAGGGACTGACGGTTTATGATTTGATGGAGCTGGAGTTGGCCTATGCTCCGCCTTACAGCAGTGCCAAAGACCCTATTCATATAGTCGGCTTTATCGGCTTCAATGTTCTTAATGGTACAATGCCGCTGGCACACTTTGAAGATCTTCGAGAAGGAGATTTTGTTCTTGATGTACGAACAGACAGCGAATGGCGGCGGGGGCATGTGGATGGTGCTGTGCATATTCCGCTCGATCAGCTTCGACAGCGGCTGGCGGAACTGCCTAAAGACCGCGTCATTTATCCTTACTGCGGTGTTGGGGTGCGCAGTTATGCGGCAGTAAGGATTCTTCTGCAAAACGGTTTTCAGGTACGCAATCTCAGCGGCGGATTTATGACCTGGCGTGCTCGGACATCCATGGCAGCCAAGGATTCGCCGGCCAATATGACTCTCAAAAAATCTTTCCTTAGCCGGTAAATCACTGACCGGTGAAATGATAGGATTTATAAGTGCCGCTTCCGCCTGTGGTTGGAGTGCGAGGCCGAACAAGTCCGATGTTAGCGGCACTGTGAGCGCACAGCGTGCATCTTGCAGAGGGACAACTTCATTTGAGTTTTCGAAATCATGCCGACATAAGCATATAGGACGAAATCTGTCCAGAAGCAGGTGCCGCCCTTCCAGAACTTTCTTTTTTTGGAAAAGTATGATATAATAACAAAAAAGAAGAATTATTACAATATTTACGGAGGTGCATTGGCGACAATTGGGAAACAATAGAGACCAGATTAAGGTCATCCAAGAGCGAGCTATTCTTGTCGGTGCCTACCTTAGAGATGGCACGGGCAAGAATGTGAATGATAATTTGGCGGAATTGACTGCCCTGGCTGAAAGTGCAGGCGCAATTGTAGTTGGGCGTCTCCAGCAGAAAATCCGAGAGGTTAATCCTTCTACTTATATCGGCAAAGGCAAAGCCCAGTATCTTTGCGAAAAAGTACAGGAGAGCCGGGCCAATCTGGTTATCTTTGACAATGACCTGACCCCAGGGCAGATTCGCGAACTGGAGAATATTCTGAAGGTGCGGGTGCTGGACCGCAGTGAACTGATTCTTGATATCTTTGCTGTTCGTGCTCAAACCAAACAGGCCAAGCTTCAGGTAGAGCTGGCCCAACTTGAATATACCTATCCTCGCCTGACGCGGATGTGGTCTCATTTGGATAATGTAGCCGGAGCCGGCGGAGGAACGGCAGCAGGGGCGGTGGGTGGTATTGGCACTCGCGGCACAGGGGAAAAACAGCTCGAAATTGATCGACGGCTGGTCAGTAAACGCATTACGGATCTTAAGCGGGAACTGGCTGCAATGGATCGGCGAATTCTGCGGGAAATTGGAGGACGAAAGGATTTTTTCAAGATTTGCCTTGTGGGCTATACCAACGCCGGCAAGAGTACGCTGATGAACGCCCTGACAGGGGCGGATGTGTTTGTTGAAGATCGGCTGTTTGCAACACTTGACACCCGGACACGAAAATGGCGAATTGACGGCGGTTTGGAGGTATTGCTGAGCGATACAGTCGGCTTTATCAGCAAATTGCCTCATCATTTGGTTGCTTCCTTTAAGGCGACGCTCGAGGAGGCGGTGCATGCAGACCTGCTGCTTCACGTGGCTGATGCATCCAGTGCGGAAGTTTTTGAGCAAATTCGAAGTGTTCAAACTGTACTGCAGGAAATCGGCTGCGGCGACAAACCTATTCTTCTGCTTCTGAATAAATGCGACCGGGTTGCCAACGGCGGACTGTTTGAATCCTTGCAGGCGGTTTATCCCGAAGCTATTTGCATCTCAGCGAAATCAGGGCTGCATCTGAAGGAACTGGCTGATTGTGTGGTAGAACAGGTGAAAGGGCAGAACATTTATATCCGTCTGTCGTGCAAAGCAGCTGACGGCAAGGTAATTGCTTTTCTGAGAACCTATGCGGCGGAGCTGAAAGAAACCTATAGCGAGGAAGGCGTGCTGCTGGAAGGATGGCTGGGGAAAAATCAGCTGCCTCATCTGAGGCATTTGGGAGCGGAACCGGCAGAAGTTCATTTCTAATCTTCTCTGTGTAAGAACATTTCTTGCCAAACAAAGCAGATTATGCTTTACTGTCAGCATGTTCAGGCAAGTAACTATTATCGGTGATGGAGCGATGGGTACCGTCTGCGGGATGCTGCTTTGCCGCAATGGCATCCGAACGACGATGTGGGGGTATAATGCGGCTCAACTTGCTCAATTTGAACAGGCTCGCGAAAATAGCCGTTTTCTGCCCGGTTATCGATTTCCGGATTCGCTTCGTCTTGACTCAAACGATTCCACAGCGATGAGGGAGGCGGAACTTTTAGTTTCCGCTGTTCCCTGTCAGTTTGTTCGAACAGTCTGGCAGCGATTGAAGCCCTTTGTCGCCGCGGGGATCCCGATTGTGAGCGTTACCAAAGGGCTCGAAAATGGGACGCTGTTTCGTCCGTCCGAGATTCTTGCCGATGTGCTCTCCGGCAACCATCCTTATGCGGCTCTGTCGGGGCCGACGATTGCTGACGAACTGATGCGGGAGCTTCCGGCAACCACAACCGCTGCTTCCGAGGATTTGCTTTTGGCTGAGGCGGTTCAGAAGACCTTTTCGACCCCCTTTTTTCGAGTCTATACAAATTCCGATCTGAAAGGTGTGGAATTGGCAGGGGCGATGAAAAATGTGATTGCGATTGCCGCCGGCTGCATCGATGGGATTGGAGCTGGTGATAATGCCAAAGCGGCACTGATTACACGGGGATTGGCTGAAATTAAGCGGCTGGGAGTGGCTTTGGGTGCGAGGGAAAGCACTTTTGCTGGCTTGAGCGGGCTTGGGGATTTGGTGACCACCTGTATTTCTCCCAAAGGGCGCAATCGGACATTCGGGGAGCGGATTGGCCGCGGAATGTCGGCCGCAGAAGCTCTGGCGCAGACCGCCGGTGTAGTCGAAGGAGTGTCCACCTGCCGTTCCGTGGTGGATTTAGCAATAAAGGTGGGGGTGGAAATGCCGATTTCGGAGGCGATTCTGGCTGTTCTATCCGACAAGATGGATGTGCGGGAGGCGATTGCCGCTTTGATGAGCCGCTCTCTGAAGGCCGAATGAACACTCAAAAAGAAGATGTTTCATATCGATGGTCTTCTGATTTCCCTCTTTTTTTATAGGACTTTGTTAGTCCAATCTTCTCAGAACCTGGAATCATTCCTTTTGATTCTTTCTTTGAAAAACCGGAAGGGGTATTTTTGCCCCGCGTGGTCTCTGTTTTTTGAGTAATGCGGCGATTCCTTATCGGACGATGAGCGACAAAATTGCCGAGTTTGCCTTTTAACCCTCCAAAAAGCCGAACATTATGTACACTTTAAATGCCGGCGGTTTATTTCCTGTCAGAAGAGTACGGGATAAGTGCTAATGTTGAAGAAATATCCTGACGACGAAACAGCGTGAGAAAACTGGTTTTGAACTGAGCGACGGGGGATTGGCAGGGAGTTTAAAGGCAATGCGCCAAGGAACGGAAACGGAATATGTTTGGTAAAAAGTACGGTCCGATCGGAGTCGATTTGGGCAGCGGGCATCTGCGAGCCGTCCAGCTGGCGCAGAATGGACAGGGTCTGTGTCTTCACGCAGGGGGGGTCAAGACAAAACCTGACCAGCTCAAGGCAGGGACCCCCGAATGGCAGCGGTGGGCGATGGAGTCCCTTCGAGAAATCATTCGCGAAAACCGCTTCAAAGGCATTAAAGTGATGACAGCGTTGCCGTCTGATGATTTGTTTATCGATCAGGTTCGAGTCAGCCGCTCCTCTTCTCCCGAGGCAATTGAACGAGCGGCCTTTGCGAAAGTGCAGAATAAACTGCCGTTTAAAGCGGAAGAGGGACTGCTGAAATGTGTTTTTGTAGAGCAGCCGGAGGCCAAAGGGGCGGAGATTGAGGTAGTCGTGATGGGAGCTAGCCGTCTTGCAGTGGAAGTTCATCTGGCCATTTATGAACAGGCAGGGCTGGAGGTAGCAGGGATGGTTCCCTGGCCGCTGGCCATGGTCAGCAGCTATACGTGTTTTTTCTGCCGACGGCGCAACGAGCAGGATCGGGTTTCCATGCTGATGTCGCTTGGTACGCACCACTGCAATATCGTGATATGTCGAGGTTCGGCGCTGCTGTTTGCGCGGGTAGTACCGATTGGTTTTGCTCATCTGAGGCAAACTGACGAGATGAATCGGCTGATTGCTGAACTGGATGCATGTACGCGATATTTTCAGACGATGTCGGCTGTTGAGCCCATTGAACGGCTGCTCTTTCTGGCTGGCAGTGGGGTTGGCCGTTCTGTTTGCGAAGGGGTGGCGGAATTAGCTCAACGTTTGCAGATTGCAGCACAGGTGGGGGATGTGCTTTCAGCAATTCGGGTGGATTTTGCCGAGCAAAAGACGATGATTGACCGGCGAAATGCCAAAGTGGATTGGTCGCTGGCTTTCGGATTGGCTTTGCAGGGACTGAAAACGGGGAGCAAGCAAGTATAATCAGGAGAATACGGATATGGCAACCATCAATTTTGTACCGGATGATTATATTCAGCAGCGGCAGTCAAACCGTGCCAATTCTCTCTATTTAATTTTGCTGGTAGCGGTTCTTTGCGGGATCGGGGCGACGTTTTCAGTGTTGAAGATGCGACAGCGTTCCGTTCAGGCCGAACTGGCCCAACTGAGCCGCCAGCTCACTCAGGCCAAAGATCAGATTGCCAAGCTCGAAGAACTCAAAAGCAAGAACAAAACCCGTCTGAACGTTATGATGATGACGGCTTCACTGATTGAACAGGTGCCGCGAAGCGTTTTGCTGGCTTGTTTGACCAATAACCTGCCAGCCGGCGTTTCACTGACGACTCTGGAGATGAAGGAAAAAGAAAAACCAAAGACGCCGACGGCTGTTCCAACCAAATCTGGGACTGCGAAAAAGCCGGCTGCGGCTGCGGCGGGTAAAGCTGGCTCCACACCTGCTAAAGTAGAACCGGACCTGCCGAGCGCACCTCCAGAGCCGGAGGTAACGCTGATGATTCAGGGATTAGCCCCAAGTGATATTGAGGTTGCCAATTATATTGCGAACCTGAATGAATCCATCCTATTTGACCAGGTGCAATTGGTGCAAAGTGAAGAGCGCGATGTGGAAGGGATTAAATTCAGGGAGTTTCGCCTGGCGGCTCGGATTCGACCGGAACTGAAGCTTACCCGGAAAGATATCGAGGAGATTCGCAAGAAACGGGATCAAACCAGCTGACCGAAAGGATAGTCCGATGAATAGCGGAGTTCGACATATCATTTTCTTTGTGCTGATTATTGCGATGGTGTATGTTTCCTACGCCTATATGATTCGACCGGCCAATGAGCATTTGACTCAACAGCGGATGCAGATGGAAGCCAGTCGAGCCAAATTAGCAGAACTGGAGCGTGCCACAGCCGCATCGGAAGACCTCAGCCAGCAGCTTGAGCAGATGGAGCAGATCATCCGAGAATTTGAAAGCAAACTGCCGCCCAGCAGTGAAATTCACACAGTGTTGGAAAACGTAACACTGATTGCCCAACGTCACGGGCTGGTCCCCAAGATGATTCGCACACTCAAGACGACAACCAACGGCGGCTATATTGAGCAGCCCCTCGAAATGGAGCTGCACGGAGATTTCAACTCGTATTATGCCTTTCTGCTCGAGTTGGAGCGGTTGGATCGAATCACGAAAATCCGCCAGCTGGAACTGAAAAAGAAATCCAAGTATGAAGGGCAGACGGAAGCCAAATTTATCATGAGCATCTTTTTCCAGAATTCGCGAGCGTAAGGGGACTTATCATCCACTATGCTGAAATTGATTTAAATGATAAGGAGTCGAACCTATGCTGTCTTTTTTACGCGATGAAAATCAGACTCCGGCAGCAGCACAGATGCAGAATGCCGGGGACTCTTCTTCGGAAGAGCAGGCCAGTACCTCGCAGGAGTTTCTGCGTCCGGCGGTGCGGACCCAAACGGTAAAGCAGGGAACCATCATTTTAGCCGTTTTGTTTCTGGCGGGTGGAGCTGCGGTTTGGTGGATGATTAAAAAATCCGGCCTCTCTCAAGCCCAGGGGGCGACGGCAGAAACCTCTCAGATTGATCAGGTACTCTCGCAGCTGAGCAGCTTTCAAAAAGATATGAACTCTCAGATGAATTCGGTCTCCAGCCGCTTTTCCCAGGTTTCTGAACTGGGGCAGATTACGGTGGCAGATCTGAAGAAAAATCCTTTTCGGCAGGAATGGTCGGCGGCCTCTTCCGGCGAAGATTTGTCCTTAAGTCAGACTTTGATTCGCAAAGAAGAAATGCGTCGGAAGGCGGCTACTCTCAAACTATGGAGCATCACGCTTCGAGAGCAGAACTCCTGCTGTATGATTGGAGATAAGGTCCTTTATGTCGGAGATGCTATTCAGGGGTTTGTCATCAAGCAGATTCTTCCGGACCGGGTCGTGCTGGGCTGGGAAGACATCACTGTGGAGCTGAAGATTGAGGAATGAATGAAACGCTTGTTTGGGAAAAATAAATCGGTCCTCGAATCGGTATCTCTGACAGAGCTCGAAAAGCAGGATGGCCAGATTGAGCTGGCTCCCGGCCTTCGAAATTTATATTGTCCGGAGCCGAAAGCATCTCTGCATGTTCGAGATTTGGCGGATGTGCTGGCGGAAATGGGGGCATTAACCGACCAGCAGCTGCAGGAATTGCGGTCAGAAAAAGTCCGTCGGGAAGAGCTCGAAAAGCATCTTAAGAAGAAAGGGCTCTCTCCGGAGGTGATCCTCGAAGGCAAAGCCCGTTTGTACGGCTATGAGTTTGTCTGTCTGGAGCCGGAGAAAGTGGACCGTCAGGCCTTCGGCAAACTCGAGATGGATTATATCCGCAGCAACCATTTGATGCCGGTGTCCATTGAAGACGGTACGCTGGTGCTGGCGGTCAGTGATCCAGATAATGTTTTCGGCTTTGATGATGTTAAGCGGCAGACGGGGATGAATGTTCGAGTGGTAGTCTGCACTCCTCAGAATATCGAAGCTGTGTGCGATGTCTTTGATCAGAACAAGTTCGATTACAACGTTGATGAAATTATTAGTGATTTGGGCGAAATTGAGCTGATCCAGGAAACTGAGGAGGATATTGAGGACTTAGAAAAAAGTGCCGGTGAATCACCGGTGATTAAATTCGTTAACTATATCCTCAGCAATGCTTTGCGGGAAGGGGCCAGCGATATTCATATTGAACCGAAGGAAAAATACACCAAAATTCGCTATCGGATCGATGGAGTGCTGTTCGAAATCCGCCAGGCGCCGGCGAAAATGCATCCGGCAATTATCTCGCGTTTGAAGATTATGGCTAACCTTGACATTTCCGAGCGTCGTGTGCCGCAGGACGGTAAGATTGCCGTCATTATGGGCGGACGGGGAATCGATCTGCGAGTTTCGGTGCTGCCGACCAGCCATGGGGAAAAAGTGGTTGTGCGGCTTTTGGATAGTAAAAGCATTATGCTTGGTCTGGACAAGTCGGGAATGGAGCCGCGTGTTCTGGAGGCCTTTCGGGAGCAAATCGACCTGCCCCACGGTATTCTGCTGGTGACTGGTCCAACCGGCAGCGGCAAAAGTACTACGCTTTATTCAGCCCTGGCGCAGATGGACAGCGAACGGCTGAACGTCTCGACAGTAGAAGACCCAGTCGAGTATAATCTCGAATACTGCAATCAAGTACAGGTCAATGAAAAAACGGGGATGACATTTGCAGCAGCTCTGCGCAGTCTCCTCCGTCAGGACCCGGATATCATCATGATAGGTGAAATACGCGATCAGGAGACTGCCCGAATTGCTGTTCAGGCAGCTCTGACAGGACATTTGGTGCTTTCGACTCTGCATACTAACGATGCTCCCAGCAGCGTCTCCCGACTGGTCAACATTGGCGTTGAACCCTATTTGATTGCGGCGTCGCTGAATGCGATTCTGGCGCAGCGGCTTGTAAGGCGAATTTGCGAACACTGCAAAGAAAGTTATCCGATGCCCGATGCAGCACGGCAGTATTTTGAAAGGGCCTCTATCGAGGTTAAGGAACTGGTGCACGGCAAGGGCTGCGAGAAATGCCGTCAAAGCGGTTATTCAGGGCGGGCAGGCCTTTTTGAGCTGCTTATCGTCGATGAGAAGTTTCGTCAGCTGATTCACGAAGACCCTTCCGTTAACAGCATGCGGAAGGCCTTTGTTCGAAGCGGCTGGCCGACCCTGTTTGAGGATGGTTTGCAGAAAGTGAAAAAAGGGATTACCACGATTGAAGAAGTTCTGCGGGTAACTGAGGAGGTTCGTTTGGAGATGGGAGAGGAACCACCTGTCAAATCCGCGGCTAAGCCATCTGCTAAATCTGCCTCCGAAAAAACCGAATCACAACCTGCAGAGAAGAAACGGATAGAACGAGCGAGGAAAAAAACATGATTCCAGTGAAGGATATTCTGGCGATTGCCATCCAGTCCGGCGCATCAGACGTGCACATCAACACAACTTTGCCGCCGGTAATGCGTATCAACACAGAATTGATTTTGATGGACCTGCCGGAGGTGTCGAATGAAGATGCCGCCGCTATGGTGCTCGAAATGGTTGGGCCGGAAAAATTCAAAAAATTCGAGGAAAAGCGAGACCTTGACTTTTCGACAATGATTGATGACGGAAGCCGGTTCCGTGTCAATGCCCATTATCAGAAGGATACCATCGCCATTTCCTTCCGTGCCATTTCTAATAAAGTTCCTAATATTGATGACCTCCATTTGCCTGAAATCGTCAAAGAGTTGACGGACCTGCCAAGAGGGCTGGTCATCGTAACTGGTCATACCGGTTCGGGCAAAAGCACAACGCTGGCTTCGATGATCGGGGTGATCAACAAGAAATACAAAAAACGCATTATTACCCTTGAAGACCCTGTTGAGTATCTGCTCGAAAACAAGTCCTGCATGATTGAGCAGCGGGAAATCGGCTCCGATTGTCCGAACTTTGCATCTGGTCTTCGGCATGCCCTTCGTCAGGACCCGGATATCATTCTGGTTGGTGAAATGCGAGACCTTGAAACGACCAGTTCGACTATTACGGCGGCGGAAACGGGACATTTGGTTCTGTCCACTCTCCATACTATTAATGCCTCTCAGACGGTTGAACGTATCATTGATATTTATCCGGCCAGTCAGCAGAACCAGATTCGGGCGATGCTGGCTAACACGCTTCAGGCGGTGATTTCACAAACTCTGTTTCGCCGAGCGGATCAGCCGGGGATGGTTCCCTGTACGGAGATTCTGCTGTGTACGTCGGCGGTACGAAACTGCATCCGGGAAAACCGGATTTATGAAATCCCCAATGTTATTGAAACATCGCGCCGGCTGGGAATGCAAAGCATGGATTACAGCATTCAGCAGATGTATGAGGCCGGCTATATCGACCGAGAAGATGCGGTTAACCGCTCGAGCAATCCTGCCAAAATGGAAAAACTTTTGTCTCCTGCCCCTGCCCGGAAGGGGGAGGCGGCCTCTCCCAAAACTAAAGTTATTGCATAACAGAACAGGATAGAAAACGTATGAATATTCTGGAAAAAATCAGCTCCGTATCCTCTCGTTCGCAGTCTGCGGCAAAGACAGCGGCTGCTCCCGGCAAGACTCCAAAGCCGAAAGGAGGATTTCAATTTGAATTTGGTCCAAGCCGCAAGGATATCCTGAACTTTACCAACCAGCTGGCAGTGATGCTGCGGGCCGGCATCAGTCTTCAGGATGCCCTTGAATCTGTTGGCTCTCAGATGGAGAAACAAAAATTCCGGGCCATTGTGATGGACCTCAAGCAGCAGATTGAGGCGGGTAAGAGCTTCTCTCAGGCCCTTGGTTCCCATCCGGAGGTCTTTAACAATCTTTATATTAATATGGTGGCGGCGGCGGAAATATCCGGGTCTATGAGCTCGATGCTTCAGCGGCTGGCGGAATATCTTGATCAAGAGGCGGAGACTCGTGGTCAGGTTATCAGCGCGATGGTTTACCCGATTATCATTGGGGTGATGGCGGTTACGTGCGTGACCTTTCTGCTGACGTTTGTTTTGCCGCGGTTTCTGCTGGTGTTTGAAGGGAAGGAGCATTTGCTGCCGACTCCCACCAAACTGATTATGGCTTTGAGCAGCGGCATTCGAGGTTATTGGTTTATTATTTTCCCGGCGCTTGGCGGGCTGATGTGGGGATTCTGGTATCTAACCCGCAAAACCCAGGCGGGCAAGCAGTGGTGGGACCGTACCAAACTGCGGATACCGCTTCTGAAGACGCTGTGCCGAAGTCTGTATATTACGCGGAGCATGCACACGATGGGTGTGCTGACCAATGCGGGGGTTCCGATTCTCGATACTATTTCGATTACTGCTCAGATTACGGGTAATTCCCTTTATGAGCAGATGTGGAAGGGGGTCTTTGAGGAGGTGCGGGAGGGGAAGAAAATTGCTTCCAGTCTGGGACGCTATACGCTGATGCCCGGCAATGTGGTTCAGATGATTCAGTCTGGAGAAGAATCGGGGACGCTGGGGGATGTGCTGGATGATATTTCCCAGTTTTATGCCCGGGAGCTTCGGACGGTTATCAAAACGGTAACGAGTATGATTGAGCCGCTGATGATTGTGGTAATGGGCGTGCTGGTTGGGTTTATTGCGATGAGTATCATTCTGCCCATTTTCAAAATGTCCAGCGTGGTTACCAGCGGTTAAGGAAGGAAAGAGACCTATGAACAAAAGGCGAAGCAACAGATGCAGGAGGGGGTTTACCCTTGTGGAGGTGCTGGTTGCGGTTCTGCTGGTGGGGCTGGCGATTGCCTCGCTGGTGGCTACAAGCGGGGCCTTTACGATGAAGAACGGGGCGGCGGTTGATTTGTCCACGGCTGAGTTTCTTATTGAGGAAATTCGGGAGCGGACGGCGATGATGGGGTTTGATGAGCTGGCGACGATGAAGGAAGCAGCGAGCTACTGTCCGCCGATTGATGTAAATGGGGAACAGCTGGAGGATTTCGGGGTGTTTGGTCAACAGGTTCGGGTGGAGTGTGTTGGTGGGGCGGATTTGGATGAAATAACGGAGTCGAGTGATTTTGTCCGGGTTACTGTTACCATTACGAAAAACGGGCGGCCTATCAGTTCGGCCAGCTGGATCCGTGCGAAGATGTAGGGTTTCGGGAGAAGAACTATGAAAAACAGGTGCCAATCCCGGTGGGGTTTTACGCTGGCGGAGGTTCTGATTTCGATGGCGATTCTGGCCGTGCTGCTGACGGCGGTGGCGGCGGCCTTCGATGCGTCGATGAAGAATTATAAGGATAATGAGGCCATCTCGAAGACGATGAATGCGGCGCGGGCGGCGCTGCTGCGGATTACCAACGATATCCGCACGGCTCGCGGGGCGGCGGTGAACGCTGAGCATACCGAGTGCAGCATTGATAAGACGGGAGATGGGGAGGCGGAGATAACCTATCGGTACGATGCGGAAGAAGAGATACTGTATCTGGATGATTATTCTTCCGGGACTGAGAAGTCCTATGTGCTGTGCGAGCATGTGACGGAGATGAAATTTGTCGGGGCGGCTATGCCCGGCAAGCCCAATCAGGTTCGCAATGTGAGAATTACGATGACCGTCACGGATAAGGATGAGGGGGCCAATCTCTCGCGGAAGCTGGCGGCGGCGGCTGTTGTTCGCCGGAATCTATAACGGACGTGAAGGGGTCGAAACGAGAACGAAAGCCCTGGTATGCCGGGGCTTTTTTTGTCGGTGCATCGTGAGGGGCCGGCTTTTCAAGGGAGGTTTGGCGGGGGATGTTGTCAAAAATTGCTGTTTTGCGGGTTTTTGGGCTGAAAATGGGGTTTTTGGGGAAATTTGCGCACCGCGGCGCGCAGGCGGCGCGCATTTTAAAGCCACTTAAAAACGGCCGCGCGCATTTTAAAGCCGGATTTTGGACCTGCGGAGGCGTCGGCGCGCATTTTTGAGCCAGTTGAAAAGGGCTGCGGAGGGGGTTTGGGGGAAATTGCTGATAATTCAATGGAGACGGGGATTCTTGAGCCAGAGGGGAAGGGTTGAGGGGTTGCGGGGGGAACTGCTGATAATTCAATGGAGGCGCGGGTTTTTGAGCCATTGGCTGTGGCGGCTTTTCGTTTTCGAGGTCGTGATGGATTTTGACCAGGTCCATGCCGGCCTGACGGACGATGTCGTATCGGCCGGCGTGTGCGGTGATGCGGGCGAGGGTGTGGACGGCCTGACAGGCGGCGCGGGCGGCTTCGATTCGGGTTTCGAGGCGGTACTGGGCCATGCGGATTTCGACGGCGTGGAGGAAACGGGGCTGCTGGAGCCAGCTGTGGAGGAGACGCGGGGTGATGCGGCCGTCGGCCATGGCCTGTTCGAGGGGACAGCCGACATCTAAGACGGTTTCGAGAAACCACTGCTGCTTGCGGGTGAGACGGGGCGGGTTTTGGGGGGCGGGGTGATTGTCCATAGGGGACTCCTGTTGAGGGTTGGTGTTGGATGGTTTGTTTTGGGGGGAGCGGCAGAAGGTTCGATAGGTCTGCCAGATGTCGAGGGAGGCGCGGCGTGCGTGTTTGGGGTTTTGGGTTTCGGTGAAGATGAGCATGGTGCCGAGGGAGACGGGGATGCGGTGGAGAGCGACGAGGCGGGCCTGGCGTCGATAGCCGGTTAGGAAGGTGTGGAGGGTTTGTCGGAAGAGGGGGCTTTGGAGCCAGTTGTGGAGGATGAGGGGTCGGAGGCGGAGGTTGGTTCTTGCCTGGGTGAGGGTTCGGCCGTTGTGGAAGATGTCGGCGAGGAAGGCCTTTTGTTGGGGTGAGAGGCGGCGTCGGGCGGGCTGTGGGTTGTCAGCGGGCGGAGGGCACGGCTGGGCGAGGTGTGTGCGGGGGATAAGGAAGGAGCGGGGCTGTGATGGGGCGGGGCTGTACTGGGCGGCTGCCTGCATTGGTCTGATTCCTCCGTTGAGTGAATGGCTCTCTACTTTGGGGCGGGGGTGCGGGAATGGGCTGAAAATGCGGGGGTCTTGGGCGGGGGCGGCGGCTGGAAGTGCTGGAAAGAGAGGGGGTAAGAATTTTTTGATATGGGGGGATTTGAGGAGTCGGGGGTGTTGCGGAAATTGGCTGAGTTCGACTGTCTGTAAAGAAAAGAATGGGGAGGGGGCGGCAACACCCAGATGCCGGCGAAAAGTGAATTTTTGCCGGTTTTGTTGTTGATGTTCTGCTACTGGAATGATATATTCCATCCTCAGATTGGCTACGCAGGAGTTTTGCACCCATAAATAAGAAGGATGAACAGAAGGACGTCTGCCATTCTTCACCGACCCCGCAGGAAACGGCCGCACTTGTGCGGAGAAAATAGAATTAAAGTATTCATTTTAAAAAGGAGAAAAGACATGAAACCGTATAGAGACGTAAACGGAGATTCAGGGGTCTCAGGATATGAAGATGGATCAGATTATATTCGAGTGCAATTTAAAGAGGGATCTGTGTATCTTTATACGTATGCCAGTGCTGGATTTCAGAATATCGAACAGATGAAAAAATTAGCCGCGGCAGGTGATGGACTAAATGCGTTCATTAATAAGAATGTGAGAAAACGATACGCAAAAAAGGAAAAATAGTTTTATAAGGGAGCTTCTAAAAATTCATTTTTGCTGCAACCGGCTGCAATCGTCGCGTCTGGCGTTGGACTTGAAAAATTGTCCTCAAAGGTGTTTTTACGATTTTTCGCGTCCGCCTTGGCCGCGACGATTTTGCTCGGTTTTGCTTAAAAAGCAATTTTTAGAGAGTCTCATAAGTTTATGAATATAACGGTTTCATTTATTCAGGGGTCGTAATAAATTGTAAAAAGGAGAATTTATGCCAGAACATTCAAGGCTTGTCAAAATGAGAATAGTTAATTTTGGTTGTATTGGTCCTGAGGGCTTGGAAATAGAGCTCAATAATATAATTGCTCTTGTTGGACCAAACAATACAGGCAAAACAACTGTACTAAGAGCATATGAAGCCGCTGTTAATAATGAAAAATTAAATGAAAGTGAAATTTATATAGATGCTGATGGAAAAACGACGAATCAGCCGACAAGTGTTGAAATATGGGTTCATTTACCCGAAGCAGTAACACAGGATTATATTGCAGAAAAATGGATAAAGAAAGAAGGTGATCTTCGTTTAGTGCTTAGTAAATGGGAATGGACATTTCCTGATTATAAATCTGTACGAACAACTTGGGATCCAGAAATCGAAGATTACGCGTCTGATGAGAAAGCTGCTGGATTTGATTCAAAATTTTCGAGTCGACTACCACAACCATTACGTATTAAGGCATTAACGGGGCCAGAAGCAGAACACAAGGCGTTATTGAGTTTAATCCTTGAGCCGATTGAAAACAAGCTGAAGTCTTTGATTGAAGATCAAAATTCAGATCTTAAAAAGGCTATGGTGAACGTGAAAAATGAAGCAAAAAAGCCTGTAAGCTTATTTAATGAGGAAATACAAAGAATTAAAAACAAAATTAATCAATCATATACCCGAATATTTCCATCATCTGAATTGTTATTAACAATAGATTTGGAGGATATTGATATTAAGCCAATGACTTTGCTGCAAAATGGATCACAAATTGACATAAAAGAAAAAGGAAAGACAACTAATTATTTACAGCAAGGAACAGGTGCTCAAAGGGCACTTTTTTGGTCAATGTTAGAGGTACATTCTGAGCTTAAAAAAACTAATGACGAAAAAAAATATATAGAGACGAAGGAAGCGGAACTAAGCAAAGATATAGAGAAATTAACGAAGAAAAGAGATGAACTGGTTAAGCAATTCGCAATTGATAAGGCAAATAAAGAACTACAAAAAAAGCAAGCAGAATTAGTGAAAATCCAAGCCTCAAAGAAAGGCGAAGAAGAAGAAAAACGCGGCCCCATCGGTTTACCTGGGTATATGCTTCTTATTGATGAACCAGAAATCGCACTTCATCCCAACGCCATCCGATCTGCAAAAGAATATCTTTATGATTTGGCAAATGATTCCGGGTGGCATGTTATGCTTTCTACGCATAGCCCCGCCTTTATTGATCCATTAAAAGATCATACTACAATTGTAAGGCTTACTCGCACAGAAACTCACCCAACACCAAAAACATATAGATCAGATACTTTGACTTTTGCTGAAGATGATCTTGAAAATCTCAAATTATTGCTGAAATTTGATACATCATTGGCTGAGATGTTTTTTGGGGCTTACCCAATAATTATTGAAGGTGATACAGAATACGCAGCCTTCCAAAAAATCATGGAAATTTATTCTGATGAATATCCTATGGGAACAAGGCCATTGTTAATACGATCAAGAGGCAAAGATACTATTTGTTTGATTATAAAAATATTAAATCATTTTAAAGTACCATATTCTGTTTTACATGACGCTGATTCCCCAAAAACTAAAAGAGGTGAAAAGAAAAATTCTGCATGGTCAGCAAATAAAAGAATATATAACGATATTCTTGATGGAAGGAAGAAGGGCATCAGAATAATCCATAGGGTTTCTATACCAAACTTTGAATTACAACACTGTGGAAAGGAGGAAGAAAGCGAAAAGCCGTATAAGATGGCAAAGGCGGTGCAGGAAGATCCTGCAATTAAAGAGTCGATAAAACAGATATTGGATGCTTTAAATTCAAGTGAAGCTTCTGAAGGTCCATTCGAAGGGGATTATCTTGACAGTCTAAAAAAAAGGGTAAGAGAATGGGCGCAAGTAAACGCCTCAGATGATCTAAGATTCGATTTTGATGAAAAAGAGAAAGGAGAAAGAAAATGAACGAGGACATTTGTAGGGCGATAAAATCCCGAAACCTCATTTCTTTTGATTATGATGGCGGCAGGAGAAAAGTAGAGCCGCATTGCTATGGAGTGGGCAAAAAAGGGGAACTCTTAAGGGCTTTCCAAGTAAGCGGACATAGTGAGTCTGGAGAGCCATATGGTTGGAAACTATTTTCGGTTGAGAAGATTTCTGATCTAACCATAGAAAAAGAGACCTTTGATTCGCCCAGACCCGATTATAAGGCAAATGATAGCGCTATGTTGAGGATATATTGTTGCGTGTAGGTAGGAGAGAATAATGCAGGAAACAACTATTAAGTGCCCCAATTGCGGTACAGAGTTTCCATTGAGTAAAGCATTGGGTGATGAATTTGAGAAAAGTATTCGTGCCAAGATTGCTGAGGCAGAACGGAGAAAGATTCTTGCTGAGCAGGCAGAGCAAACCAAGGCATTGCAGGAAGAATTAGAGGAAAAAAGCCGGAAACTTACCGAGATGCAGAGGCAGGAGATTGAACTGCGAAAAAAGCAGCGTGATCTTGAACAAAAACAACAGGAACTTGAACTTGAGAATCAGCGAACACTGGATGCAGAACGAAAGAAGATTGCCGAAGAAGCTGCTCAAAGGGCTGCCGATGAACAACTGCTGAAGTTAAAACAAAAAGACGATCAACTTGAGGCATTAAAAAAACAGGTTGATGAATTAAAGCGAAAGATTGAAGTTGGTTCCCAGGAGGCACAGGGGGAGGCGATGGAAGGGGCATTGCAGGATATGCTGATGCAGGCGTTTCCGCTTGACCGGTTTGAAGAGATTAAAAAAGGTCAGCGAGGGGCGGATATTTTACAGATTGTACTCAATTCGAACGGTAAGGAATGCGGGAAGATTGTCTGGGAGGCCAAATATACCAAGACCTATTCAAATGGATGGCTTCCCAAGTTGAAAAGCGATCAACAGGATGCCGGTGCGGAACTGGCCGTGCTTGCAACAACAGCCCTGCCGAGAGAGATCAGGAATTTCGGTCTTCTGGACGGTGTGTGGGTCAGTGATTTTGCATCTGTTTTGGGGCTGGCAACGGCACTTCGGCTGGGGCTGATCGGCGCGGCGCGGGAGAGAATAGTGTCGGCGAATCAGGATACGGTAAAGGATGCAATTTACCGCTATGTGACAGGGCAGGAGTTTGCGATGCATATTCGGGCTGTTGCGGAGGCGTTTGTGCAGATGAAAAAGGATCTGGACCGGGAACGTCAGGCGATGGAGCGGATTTGGAAGAGCCGGGAGAAGCAGATTGAGATGGTGCTGACGAATGTGGCGGGGGTTCAGGGGGCTTTGGAGGGGTATCTGGGGTCGAAAATGCTGCCGAGCGGACTATCTGAGCTGGAGGCGTTGGGGGAGTCGGATGTTTCGGGGCTGCCGGCGGGGGATGTATTTTGAATAGCGTGCTTCGTCGGGTTTGGTTATTGCAAGTTTTGTAATACGGCGTTTGAGAAGTCGGTCAGGTCGAGTTCATATCTTTCGTGTGCAATGGGGTCCAGGCGGGTTGGGCCGCGATTTGCGATGAGGAGGCGTGCTCCGTTTCGGTGTGCGTCATAGGCGAGGGATGCGGCGGGATTGACTTCGAGCGAGGAGCCGAGCACCACAAAGACATCGGCCTGGCGGACCCACTGTTGGGCTTTCTGGAGGGCGTCGGGGGGGATGAGGTCGCCGAAAAAGACGATGTCGGGTCGGATGAGGCCGCCGCAGCGGGTGCAGCGGGGAACTTTCCTGCGGCGTATTTGTTCATCGACCTGGTCGCGGGTGCAGGGGTCATTGCAGTTGAGGCAGTGGAAGTGGAGGACATTGCCGTGAAATTCGATTACATTCTGCGAGCCGGCTTTGGTATGGAGGCCGTCGATGTTCTGTGTGATGAGGGCCTTGAGGAGGTTTTCCTTTTCGAGACGGGCCAGCATCTGATGGGTTGGGTTGGGAGTTTTGTCGGCGAGGGGGTGAATGTGCTCGATGGCGATTTTGTAGTATTCTTCGGGGCTGGAGAGAAAGAAATCGAGTTCGAATGTCTGGGGGGAGATTTTTGAATACAGTCCGCCTGCTCCTCTGAAATCGGGGATTCCGGAGGCGGTGGAGACTCCAGCGCCGGTTAAGGCGACTGCATAGCGGCTTTGTCTGAGAATCGACAGAAACGAAGCCGCCGCCTGCTGCGGGTTTTGTTCCTGTTTCATCGGTTCACCGGAGTTTATCTTATCCGAGCGGCGGAGGTTTTGCAAGTGGAGAAAAAGTTTTCTGCGGGGTTGACAGGTTTGCCCTTTTGCTCTATGGTGTCGGAGCAGTGGTGATTTGAGCCAATGAAGATTTATCGCTGCACGAAAGAGTGATTTGTGAAGATTGTGATCGTCATTCCTGCCCGTTACGGGTCCAGCCGACTGGAGGGGAAGGTTCTCGCGAAAGAAACGGGTAAATATCTGGTTCAGCATACGTATGAGCAGGCGTTGAAGTCGGGGTGTGCTGAGCGGGTTCTGGTTGCGACGGATGATGAGCGTGTTGTGCGTGCGTGCCGGGAGTTTGGGGCGGAATGCGTGATGACGCGGGCGGACCATCCGAGCGGTACGGACCGGATTGCGGAGGCGGTTGGCGGGGTGGACTGCGAAATTGTGGTGAATTTGCAGGCGGATGAGCCGGAAATTGAGCCGGCGTATTTGTCGCGTGCGGCGGGTTTGCTGGAGGAGCATCCGGAGGCGGATATGGGGACTTTGCTGGCGCCGTTTGAGACGGCCGAGCAGGTTGCTAATCCGAATATTGTCAAGTGTGTGACGGATGGGCAGGGGCGGGCGCTGTACTTTTCGCGGTGTCCGATTCCTTATGACCGTCAGCGGGGGGGCATCGGGAGGGTTGAGGATTATAAGAGGCATTTGGGACTTTATGTCTATCGAAAGTCTTTTTTGCTGGAATTTCCGAAGCTGCCGAGGGGTGTTTTGGAGCCGATCGAGAAACTGGAGCAGCTTCGGGCGCTTGAAAATGGGTATACGATATGGACCGCGATGGTGGAAAAGGCCTGGGACGGGATTGATACGGCCGGGCAGTATGAGGCGTTTGTCAAACGGATGCGGGCCGGGAAAAAGGCCCATCCTGAATTATAAATGAGGTTTTTTCGATGAAAAGCGAGAGCAGTCAGGACCTTTTTGCAAAAATCAGTCAAACGACACAGGAAGATGAGTTTTTTCTGCCGCTGCCGGAGGGGTATCAGAAGGGCAGGACGAAGTATGTGATTGTGATGGGGACGGTGATGAGCGGGCTGGGGAAGGGGATTTTTTCCTCGTGCCTGGCTAAACTGCTGCAGGATAAGGGGCTTCGGGTGGCTCCGATTAAACTGGAGGGGTATCTGAATATTGACTCGGGGACACTGAATCCTTTCCGTCATGGGGAGGTTTTTGTGCTGGATGACGGGATGGAAACGGATATGGATTTGGGGACGTATGAGCGGATGCTGGACCAGAATCTGAGCCGGGCGAATTTTTCGACGAGCGGGCAGATTTACAGTTCGGTACTTCATAAGGAGCGGCATGGGGATTATCTGGGGCGTGATGTTCAGATGATTCCGCATGTAACGGGGGAGGTGAAACTGAAACTTCGTCAGCTGGCGATGACGGCGAAAGCGGATGTAGTTTTTGTCGAAATCGGGGGGACGGTTGGGGATTTGGAGAATGCTTTCTATATTGAGGCGATGCGGGAGCTGGCTTATGAAGAGGAGCCGCACAGCACGTGTTTTGTAGCGCTGACGTATATTCTTGAGCCGAAGACGCTGGGGGAACAGAAATCCAAAGCGGCGCAGCTGGGTATCAAGCAACTGATGCAGATGGGGGTCCAGCCGGATATTCTTGTTTGCCGGTCTGAAAAGCCGGTGCGTGAGCAGGCCCGCCAGAAAATGAGTCTGTTCGGGAATGTGCCGATGGAGCGGGTGGTGAGCATGCATGATTCCGGCAGTGTTTATGCTATTCCTGCGATGCTGCGGGAGTGCGGGCTGGATTTTGAAGTGATTCGGATGCTGAAAATCGAGGAGCGGATCAATCTGGGGTATGAGCGGAAGGAATGGGGGAGATGGTGCGATTTTACGGAGAAGATTGGTCGGGAAAGCAAAGAGGCAACTATCGGTATTACGGGCAAATATACGTCGGTTCGGGACAGTTATGCGTCGATTTTGAATGCTCTGGAGCATTGCGGGATTCATCTGGGGTGCAAGGTTCACATCAAATGGATTGATACAGGGACGGTGACGGAGGAAAATGTCAAGGAACAGCTGGCTGGTGTGGACGGGATTATTGTTCCCGGCGGATTTGGGGTACGCGGGATTGAGGGGAAGATTGCGTGTGTTCGATATGCACGGGAGAACGGCCTTCCCTATCTTGGGATTTGTCTTGGGTTTCAGGCGGCGGTGATAGAGTTTGCCCGGCATGTTTGCGGTCTGAAGAAGGCCAATACGACAGAAGTAGAGCCAAAATGTCCAGAGCCGGTTATTGATATTCTGCCGGAGCAGAAAGAGATTGAGGGGTTGGGGGGCAATATGCGTCTGGGGGGGCAGGATGTAGAACTTAAGCCGAATACGAAGGCGTGGGAGCTGTTCGGGCGGGCCTCTGCGGTTCGGATGCGGTTTCGTCATCGGTATGAGGTGGCCCCTCGGTATGTGGAGATTCTTGAGAAGGGGGGTCTTGTTTTTTCGGGGAAGGCGCCGAAGCAGCCGATTATGCAGATACTGGAACTTCCGAACCATCCGTATTTTCTGGCTACGCAGGCCCATCCGGAGCTGACGAGCCGGCCGCTGCGTCCGCATCCGCTGTTTATGGGACTGCTGAAGACGGTGCTTCAAAATAAGAAGGTCTAATCTGGTTTTTTGGGGGGGTGGGCCGGCTGGCGGGGGGCCGGTGAGGGGCTGAGGGAGGTTTTCTGTCTTAAACTTCTGTAAGTTTTTTCTTTATAAGGTGTTAAGATTTGCCTGCCGGTAAAAATCCCTGGAGAAGAACCGTTGACGAGGTTCTTGATTTGGGGTACAATCCTTGTTTCTAAAAAGCCCGGCCTTCTGCGGAAGGACCTTCAGGAAAAAGGATTGTTATGGAAGAAACAAAACCAACGGATTCTCAGGAACAATTTGAAGAAAAGCAGATTCTGGATGAGCTGAAGACGTCTTATCTGAATTATGCGATGAGCGTGATTGTTTCCCGTGCTCTGCCGGATGTGCGTGACGGTCTGAAGCCGTCTCAGCGGCGGATTCTGGTTGCAATGAATGATTTGAACCTGGGTCCTCGTTCGAAGCACCGCAAATGCGCCAAGATTGTCGGCGATACGAGCGGCAATTATCACCCGCATGGGGATCAGGCGACGTACGGGACGCTGGTTCGGATGGGCCAGGACTGGAATATGCGGGTTCTGCTGGTGGACCCGCAGGGTAACTTTGGGAGTATTGATGCCGACCCTCCGGCGGCGATGCGTTATACGGAGGCCCGTCTGACGCAGGCGGCGATGGATATGCTCGAGGACCTGAAGCTGGAGACGGTGGATTTTGTTCCGAACTATGATGAGACGCGGATGGAGCCGGTTGTTCTGCCGTCGAAATTTCCGAATCTTCTGGTCAACGGTGCCAGCGGGATTGCGGTTGGGATGGCGACGAATATTCCGCCGCATCATGTAGGGGAGGTTTGCGATGCCCTGCTGCTGATGATTGATGACCCGGATTGCGGGTTTAAGGATATTCTGGAGAAACTGCCGGGGCCTGATTTTCCGACGGGGGGGATTATCTGCGGCCGGAAGGGGATTCTGGATGCTTATGTGACGGGGCGCGGTCATCTGAAGGTGCGCTGCCGCTCCCATATTGAGACGACGTCGAAAGGCAGGACGCGGATTATCGTTACGGAAATTCCGTATATGGTGGTTCGCTCGAATGTGGTTGCGAAGATTGCGGAGTGTGTTCATACCGGGACGATTGATGAAATAGCCGACCTTCGTGATGAGTCGGACCGCAAGGGGATGCGGATTGTCATTGAACTGAAGAAAGATGCGGACAGCCAGGTAGTCCTGAACAAACTGTACCGGTACACGCCGCTGCAGACGACGTTTGCCGTTAATAATGTTGCGCTGGTGAATAATCGTCCGGAAACGCTGAACATCAAGCAGATGCTCAAACTGTTCATCAGCCATCGGCTGACGGTGATTCGCCGCCGGACGCGGTTTCTGCTTCGGAAGTGCCGCAACCGTGCGCATATTCTGGAAGGTCTGATTCTGGCGGTCAGCGATATTGATGAGATTATTGCGCTGATTAAGGCGTCTGCGGATGCTCCGACCGCCAAGCAGAACCTGATGCGCAAGCCGCTTCGCCTGTCTGAGTCGGAGACCCTGAAGAAAATACTTCCGGCGGCGTTTGTGAACGAGCGGAGCCGGCAGGACCAGTTTCTGACGGGTCCGCAGGCGGATGCGATTCTGACGATGCAATTGCAGCGTCTGACGGGACTGGAGATTGAAAAACTGGCGAAGGAATATGCGGAGTTATCGGAAAAGATTGCTGATTATGAAGCACTGCTGGCCAACCGGAATCTTCAGCTGGATGTGATTCGGGAAGATTTGTACGAACTGAAGGAAAGATATAAGGACAAACGCCGTACGGAGATTATTACAGAAGAGGCGGACGAGCCAGAACTGGAGGATTTGATTGCCGAGGAAGAGACGCTGGTGATGATCAGCCATGGCGGCTATATCAAACGCAGTCCGATTGATGCGTACCGCAAGCAGGGCCGGGGCGGCAAGGGGATTATTGCTTCGGATACAAAAGAGGGGGATTTTATCGAGCATTTGTTTACGGCGTCCACGCATGATTATCTTCTGTTCTTTACCAATCGGGGGATTTGCCACTGGCTGAAGGTGTATCATATTCCGGAGATGTCCCGTCAGAGCAAGGGACGGAATCTGGTGAATCTGCTTCATCTGGGGCCGGATGAAAAGATTGCGTCGATTCTGAATGTTCGGACTTTTGATGATACGCGTCAGCTGGTGATGGCGACGCGGAAGGGTCTGGTGAAAAAGACGGTGCTGTCGGCTTACGGCAATCCGCGTTCGAGCGGGGTTATTGCGATTAAACTGGATGAAGACGATGATTTGATCGGGGCGGCGATTACCAGCGGGGAAGATGAAATTATTCTGGGTACGCGGGAGGGGATGGCGATTCGGTTTCCGGAAAGCCAGGTTCGTTCGATGGGGCGTGTCAGCCGCGGCGTACAGGGGATTCGTCTTCGTCCGGGGGATGAAGTGGTGGATTTGGTGATTGCTGAGCCGAACAGTTCGCTGCTGACAATTTGTGAGAATGGGTACGGTAAACGTACACCGATTGAGGAATACCGTCCGCAAAACCGCGGGGGTCTGGGGCTGATTAATATGAAGACGACAGAGCGGAACGGCAAGGTGGTTGCGCTGAAGACCGTTCATGATGACGATGAACTGATGCTGATTACGGCCAACGGGATGATGATTCGGACGGGTCTGGAGCAGGTTCGGGAAATCGGCCGCAATACGGCAGGGGTTCGGATGATTACCCTGAAGGAAGGGGACAAACTGGTGGCGGCAGCCCGTCTGGCGTCGGAAAATGGACAGGAGTCCGAGTCGGAAGGGTCTGAACAAGCATCTGAGGATGAATGAAGGATGAGCGCCAAACGAGCTGCATCGGCAGCGGCGGTAAGCCCGTTTTACCTGATTGCCGGGGAGGACCCGTTTTTGCGGTCGCAGGAGACAGGTCGTCTGGTGGACCGGCTGCTGAGCGAGGAGGAAAAGCAGCTGGCGTTCTGGCAGCCGCGTGAGGAGGAGCTGGGTTCGATTTCAGAGATTCTTGATGAGTTGCGGACGGTTCCTTTTCTGGCGAAACGGCGGGTGGTGCTGATTCAGAATGCGGAGGAGTTTCTTTCCAAGCACCGGTCTGTCCTTGAAGAGTATCTTGAAAATCCGAGTCCTACGGGGGTATTGATTCTGACGACCGGGAAGGCGGACAGCCGAACGCGTCTGACGAAACTGGCGGTCAAACTGGGAGGATTGATTGAAGTTGCTCAGCCGAAGTCGTGGGAACTGCCTCGATTTGCGTGTGCGTATTGTGAGAGTCATTTCGGCAAGAAACTGACGTTTCCGGCTGCGCAGCTGCTGGTGGAATTGGTTGGAGAGGAGCCCGGCCGGATTTGCAGCGAATTGGAGAAGCTGGCGGTGTATGCCGGCGAGCAGCCGACGATAACGCCTGAGCATGTTCAGACCCTTGCCGGCAGCAGCCGGACTTTTGGGGCGTTTGATGTGCTTGATTCGCTGATGAAGAAGTCGCCGGGTGAGGCGCTGCGTCGGCTTCGGGCTATGTTTGAATCGGATAAGTCGGCTGACTATACGGTAGTTGGGGCGTTTTCGTATCATTTTCGCCGTCTTTTTGAGGCGAAGGCCCTGCTTGAGAAGGGGGTTTCGGAATCGGCGGCGGCCCGGAAGGTTGGTGTGTGGGATAAGATGCAGGAGCGTTTTTTTGAGCAATTGAGGCCGTTTACGCTGAAACAGCTGGGTCAAGTGCTGGGACAGTTGGGGGAAATGGATTATTTGATTAAAACTGGAAGAAGCACGGCTCCGGCGGCCATCGAACGTTTTGTGATTGAGATAGCCGGTGGGCTGTGAGGCATTTTTGGATTGGTTCCGCGAAAAGTCTTGAAAAATCCACGGCTGTTGATTATAAGGTTAACCCTGATTCACTATAAGAAATAATTATTGAATTGGAATTGACGGTCTGCGCCGTGTACAAAATCGTATCGAAAAAGCCGTTGTCCGAAAATGTGTTTGAGATGGATGTTTGTGCGCCGTATGTGGCCCAGGCGAGGAAGCCGGGCCAGTTTGTGATTGTTTCACCGGACGAGGAGAGGGGGGAGCGGATCCCGCTGACGATTGTGGACGGCGATGAGCAGAAGGGGACGATTCGGCTGATTTTTCAGCGAGTTGGGAAGACGACGAGCCAGTTGGCGGAGATGAGTGCGGGCGATTGTTTGGGGTATGTGGCGGGTCCGCTGGGGAAACCGACGCATGTTGAACGATTCGGGGTGGCGGTCTGCGTGGGCGGTGGGATTGGGGTTGCGCCGCTTTTGCCGATAACCAAGGCGCTGAAGGAGGCGGGCAATACGGTGATTGCCATTCTGGGGGCGCGGACGAAGGAACTTCTGATCCTGGAAGAAGAGTTTCGGCAACTGAGTGATGAACTGATTGTGGTGACGGATGACGGCTCGTACGGGCGCAAGGGGGTGGTGACGGAGCCGCTTGCGGAGGTGTGCCGGCGCGAGAGAAAGCCGGATTTTGTGATGGCGATCGGGCCGGCGATTATGATGAAGTTCTGCTGTGAGACGACGCGGCCGTTTGGGATACGGACGCAGGTTTCGCTGAATACCATTATGGTGGACGGGACGGGGATGTGCGGGGGATGCCGGGTGGAGGTGGGGGGCAAGACTCAGTTTGTGTGTGTGGATGGGCCGGAGTTTGACGGTCATCAGGTGAATTTTGACCTGATGATGAAGCGTCTGGCGGCTTATAAAGACCTTGAGCAGAAGGCCTATGAAGCGTATCGGCAGCATCGCTGCCGAATTGGTTTGGACCGTTCGAGCAATCCCTGAATTTATTCGGGAGACAGCCGGAGAGAGGCCGTGAGCGAGATATCTCAAACTCTGAAAGAATTGCTGGAAAAGCATCGTGCCGGCCAGTTGAAGCCGAAGGACCGTTTTGCGATTCCTCCTCAGGAGATGCCTGAGCAGTCCCCTGCGGTTCGGCGGTTCAATATGAATGAGGTGGCTCTGGGCTATACGGAAGAGCAGGCGCGGATGGAAGCGCTGCGATGTCTTCAGTGTCCGAATGCGCCTTGTGTGGAGGGCTGTCCGGTGCGGATTCCGATTCGGGATTTTATCCGGGAGATTGCGGAGGGGCGGTATCAGAAGGCGCTGGAAATCATTAAGGGGTATTCTCTTCTGCCGGCGGTGTGCGGGCGTGTGTGTCCGCAGGAGGTGCAGTGCCAGGAGAAATGCACGGTAGGGCTGAGATTTAAGGATGTGATGAAAAGTGTTTCGATCGGCCGGCTGGAGCGTTTTGCGGCGGACCGTGCGGGTGAGGCGGCGGCGGTGCCGGAGGCGGGGGAGCCGACCGGTCAGAAGGTGGCGGTGATTGGGTCGGGGCCTGGGGGGATTGTGGCGGCGGCGGATACGCGGCGCGGCGGTCATGAGGTGACGATTTTTGAGGCGTTTCATAAGCCGGGCGGGGTGATGGTGTACGGGATACCGGAGTTTCGTCTGCCGAAGGCGATTGTGCGGAAGGAGATTGAGACGCTGGAGAAGATGGGGGTGCGGATTGTGTGCAATTTTATTGTGGGTCGGACGCGCACGATTGAGCAATTGATGAAAGAAGACGGGTTTGATGCGGTTTATATTGGGGTTGGGGCGGGGCTGCCGAAGTTTCTGGGGATTGAGGGGGAACATCTGGTGGGGGTTTACAGCGCTAATGAATATCTGACGCGGGCGAACCTGATGAAGGCATATCAGTTTGGGGAGGGGGCGGATACGCCGATAGCCCTCAGTCGGCGTGTGGCGGTTTTCGGCGGGGGGAATGTGGCGATGGATGCGGCGCGGATGGCACTTCGGCTGGGGGCGGAGAAGGTGTATCTGATTTACCGGCGGAGCGAAAAGGAAATGCCGGCACGGGTGGAGGAAGTGCATCACGCCAAGGAAGAGGGGGTGGAGTTTCGGCTGCTGCAGAGTCCGAAGCGGATTTTGGGGAATGAGCGGGGGCAGGTGGTGGGGGTTGAGTGTTTGCGTTATGAGTTGGGGGAGCCGGATGAGTCGGGGCGTCGGCGGCCGGTGCCGATTGCGGGCAGCGAGTTTGTGCTGGAGGCGGATACGGCGATTGCTGCGATCGGCAATGGGCCGAATCCGCTGCTGCAGCAGACGACGCCTGGGCTGAAGTTTAACCGGTGGGGGTATATCGAGGTGGATGAAAACTGCCGGACTTCACTGGAGGGGGTGTATGCGGGCGGGGATATTGTGCTGGGGTCGGCGACGGTGATTCTGGCGATGGGGCAGGGGCGGATTGCGGCGGCGGGTATCAATGCGTATCTGGCGGAAAAGCGGCGGCGGGGGGCTGGTGCTTGACCGCGGGGAGAGGGTGGGTTTAGAATAACCGGAACGGTGAGCGGGAACGATGAGCGGGGACGGTGATTTTGGACGGTGAGTTGGGACATAGGCGCCCGTAGCTCAGCTGGATAGAGCAACGGATT
>ERZ795047.1158-NODE-1158-length-28985-cov-6.896716_pt1 | contig 28985 bp, 31 predicted proteins | sample MGYA00375131_ERZ795047 | MGnify/ENA primary metagenome ERZ795047 (study PRJEB30176, sample SAMN05720228) | activated sludge metagenome | isolation source: Anaerobic digester | place: Japan | collected 2015-05-20 ...
ATCACCAATGGGCCCTTTGGGCAAACACCACGGCGTTATGATGGCGTGAGTGCTTTGAATTTAACCTCAGGTAGTATAACACATTATAAAGAACTATGCTCCCCGTATGTCCAAAATTTTCCCCTTAGTAGGATGCTGTGGTTTCGGTTCATCGGTATCACTTCTGTCGTCATGGGCTCCATCAGAAAACGACCCTCCGGTGTTTCCCTTCTTCTTTCGGGAGTCAGGGTCTATTGCGGCTTCGGTCACCTGTGGACTCTGTGACACGGTGGATGCTCTTTCCGAAACTTCCTTAGCGAAAGAAACCAGCTGGATTTGTGATTGCACAGTTCCTTGTTTTTGGGTAGAATCGGCTACCTTGGCTATTTCGGGAGACTTTGGAATGCCTGTCAAGGTATCAATAGGTCTCATCAGTGTTCACCCCGATACTCACTTCGCGTTTAACCTCGTTGAACTCATAAACATCCATACCTAGGACCACTTTTGTTCCGGGCATAACTTCTTGCGCGTAGAAATATCCGCTCCTAGACTTTCTTATCGCGTCTTCGATAGAAATGAGCCTTGCAAAAAGGTCCTCTCTCTTATCTTCGAATAGCGCGTTCAATCTTTTAAGATAAAGGGCATCCGGATTCATGTTTTCTGATTCTGACAGGCTTCCGGGATCGATTATCCTGACCCTTCTTATTTCCTCATCCACGGTTCCGATGTCTTTCTTTAAGTTTTCGTACTCCCTCCTTACTTTCGGGCTCACACCTACCTCAACCAGCGTACCAACACTCATCGCAGATCCTACGGAGCGACTCGATACGCCTTCTTTAGCCCTGGTTATGCCGCCTACGATACGGCCCCTTTTAGGGCTCAATCTCACCTTCTTCTCAGTTTCAACTACGCTGTGCATCGTGTATTCTGAGATAATTACTTCGCCTTGTGCACGAATTACTGAGTTCTCACAGAAACGCATAAGAATTGTGCCGCCGCTTTCTACTGTTGCGTTCGGAGCATTTATGCTCCCTTCGACGATAATGTCGCCTGCACAAGAAGCTGAGCCGGACAGATTGCCCTTCACTGTTAGCCGGCCCCAAGTAGACACGTGGAAACCTTGCAGGACGTTCCCGAATATCATTACGTCACCTGGAAAAGATATATCACCTGTCTGAGGACCTATATTGCCGATTATCCGTATGCAATCGAGAACACATGGCATGCCGTTCTCAGCATATGGGATCCCAGACTTTGTCGCCAATACATATTTCCCGTCAGAAGAGGGCACGGTGTTTGGTCCGCACCTTAAGACAGGTCTGCCAGAAATGAACGGGAGTTTTTCTCCGGTGACCGTTATACCAAAACTGCACTCTTCTGGGTTTCTTACAAATGCCAGAGATTTCCCTGCCCGTATGGAACCGTGACTGCACAATTTCGACCACTCGCGTAAGAAGTTCGGGTCTACTGTTATCTCTTGTGGTGGGCTGTCGTGTGACTGGCCGAACGTGAAAACCAGTCGAGGTTCGGAAGGGCCTGCCTGAGAAGGGTTGTTATGCGGAGGAATTCCCCAAGCAACTTGATACAGTTTACCTCTTTCGCCAGATAGGGCTGTTCGGATTGCAGAATCCGAAACTCCAAATATCACACCGTGCTGCGAAAGCGCATCTTTGATCTCACTATGTGAGAAGTCGCCGTGATCATGTATGCGGATGTAGCATGCCATTTTGTCGTCTGATATTAGTACGTCCACGCCAATGCCGCCATCATTCATTTTCTGAATCCTCCCGCTTGTGTGACTAGCGCAAAGATCCATCTGATGAAAGTGAACCCCTAAGCCGAACTACGGCCTTTGTATGTAGCTGTGAGACTCGTGAAGGGGAAACGCCGAGAATCTTAGCGATCTCCTTTACCGTAAGTCCTTCGTAGTAGTAAAGCGACACTACGAGTTTTTCGCGCTCGGGAAGCCTGTCAATAGCCATTGCAAGGTCTTGTTTTTTGAGAGTCCACTCTGTCTCATCGATTGGGTCAGGCGCCTTTTCATCTTTGAGTTCTGTAGGGCGATATGAATTATCACTGTCTGAAGGGGTTCCCCATATGTCATCAAATGACAAGATAGACGATGACGACATATCCAGTATTCGCTGATTGTATTCTTCAATGGACATGTCGAGTTCACTGGCTATCTCCTCATCTGTGGCTGATCTTCCGAGTCGGTTTTCTAAATTTCTGGTTGCTTCCTCAATAGATTTATTCCTCTGCCGAACGGACACGGGCACCCAATCCATAGAGCGTAGTCCGTCTATCATGGCGCCTCTTATTCTGGCTATGGCATAGGTCTCAAATTTCACACCTCTTTGCAGATCAAATCTATCCATTGCATCAAGAAGTCCCAGGCTGCCGTAGCCAATTAGATCTCCATCATCTACGTTTTTGGGAAGGTTCATCGCCACTCTGCCCGCAACATACTTCACAAGAGGGGCATAATGGACTATAAGTTGGTCCCTGGCATTCTTGTCGTTTAACATCTTGTAGTTGCGCCATAGGGTATCTAGATCTTTAGAATCATTGTCACCTTGATTCATCGTAACGTTTCTCCAGTCCGTCATTTAGAACTACCTGTGCTATCCGATCTTTGTCTCTAGGAGCAATGGATACAAACATGAACGCATACTGCTCTTCTCGCTGACCATCCAAAACTACTCTAACGACTTTAGCAATACCGAATACAGGGCCTCCCGGAACGACCAACTCAAACTCGATGAGGTCCCCCTGCTGAAGGTTTTCATTCGAACTTGAAACCAGAGCCCCTCCGGCTGAGAGATTAAGCGTATAGGAGCGATGCCACTCAGCCGCGTCACCTTTTGGACCGTCGTTCGTCTCAAGTTTTCTGAACCAGAAAGGGTATGCGGTTTCTGCTCTGAAATCCCGTCTGGTGACTTTTGGCTGGTCATTGTTGTTCAATAGTTATCACCTTAGCTACTTCAATATTTGCTCTATCGTCAAGTTCTTCATAAGCTACAACTGCCACTTCCGGCACTACCCGTGACGCAATCTCATAGACTTGGCTACGACATGAAGCAGATGTCAATAGAACCGGTTTCGGTGCTTTCGGTGCAATCTCGCTCATCGCTACCTGTATTGCCTGCATTATCTTGGCAAGTCTTTCCGAGGCGATCGCAACGTACGCTCCCCTATCGCCCCTTCTTGTTGCTTCCAAGATTTCTTTCTCTAGATCGGGTCCTAAGACCGCGACCTGAAACGGTCCTCTATCCAAACCGACCGTTACTGTAATGAGTTTTGAAAGGTTCTCTCTGACTCTCATAGTGAGGTAGTCAGGATCCTTGGAGACTTTGGCCGCGTCTGCAATGCCCTCCATTATTGTTACTAGATCTCTTATGGGTATTCCTTCCTTCAACAAATTCTGAAGGACTTTTTGGCAATCACCCAAAGACACCAAATTCGGTATGGCCTCTTCTACGCAGGGAGCATCTTCGGCTTTAACCAGATCTATAAGCCGTTGAGTTTCTTGTCTTGTTAAAAGCAAGTGGGCGTTTTTGCGCAAGACTTCTGTTAGATGAGTTGCTATTACTGCCGAAGCTTCTATTACAGTGTATCCTAACGCTTCCGCTTCTTCTTTCTGTGACTTCGGTATCCACACAACATCAAGTCCAAACGCGGGTTCCTTGCCTGGAATACCCTGAAGTTCCTGAGCTGTAGGAGTCCCTCCCAGAGCCATGACCCTGTCCGGGTAGACTTCTCCGTACCCTATTTCTATGCCCCGCAGGTTGATTCGATATGAATTCGGACCCAGACCTGCAAAGTTGTCTCTTACCCTTATGACAGGGATTAACACACCGAGTTCAGAGGCAAGTTGCCTTCGAATCATAACGATCCTGTCTATAAGGTCGCCGCCCTGCGAGGGATCTGCAATCGGAAGCAGTGCAAGCCCGAACTCTATTTCAAGGGGATCTACTTTGATGAGATTAAGAGCTGCCTCCGGGCTCTTTTGTTCTTCGAGCTCTTTTCTGTAGGCTTCTTCCCTCTCCTTCGATTCGGTTACAAGCTTCGACTTTTCTACCATTCTACCCAAAAGCAGCCATACTATGCCAAGAATGACGAGAGACGGTTTGGGGAATCCCGGTACCAGAGCAAGGGCAAGGAGCGCCCCGCCTGTTATTGAAAGTACTTTTGGCGTGGATAAGACCTGTCCGATTACATCGGCACCTAAATTCTCTCTCGAAGCGCTTCTGGTCACGATGATGCCGGTAGCTGTGGAGATTATGAGCGCGGGAAGCTGACTTACCAAACCGTCCCCTACGGTCAACAAGGCATATTTGTGCCAAGCCTCTGCGGCCGGTAGACCGTGTTGAAGCATCCCGACTGCGAATCCGCCCAACAAATTAATCGCGGTAATTATCAGCCCTGCGATTGCGTCTCCCTTTACAAACTTTGAGGCGCCGTCCATGGCTCCGTAAAAATCCGCTTCCTGTTCTATGGCCCTTCTCCTCAGCCGTGCATCTTCCTCTGTTATTAAACCTGAGCTGAGATCGGCATCTATGGACATTTGTTTGCCGGGCATCGCATCAAGCGTGAACCTCGCTGCTACCTCGGCAACCCTCTCAGCTCCTTTGGTGATAACGACGAATTGTATAATGACAAGTATGATGAATATGATAAGACCTACTACTTCATTGCCCCCTACTACGAACTGGCCAAATGCTTCGATGATGCTTCCGGCGTTGTGTCTTAGAAGGATAAGCCTTGTGGAGGACACGTTTATCGACAAGCGGAACAGAGTCATGATTAGGAGAAGCGAAGGGAACACCGAAAAATCAAGGGGTTCTTTTGTATACATAGTCAGAAGCAAAATTGCGATTGCCATGCTAAAATTCACCGCAATTAGCACGTCAAGCAGAACCGGAGGCAACGGTACGACCATCATGGCCACGATTAACAGTACAAACACTGATATGATGCTGTTGGTTCTTCGAGTGAGCATTAGATTCCCTCCGCGTCTAGTTTGCCGGAAACATGATATACGTAAGCGAGCACTTGAGCTACGGCCTCGTACAGTTCTTCAGGTATCATCTCTCCTATGTCTACGGCCCAGTATATAGATTGAGTGAGAACAGGATCTTCAAATACGAAGACGTCGCTTTGTTCAGCAACTGACCGTATGCGAAACGCTACTTGATCGGTTCCTTTAGCTACCACTTTTGGGGCAGCATCTTTGGCCATATCATACCTTAGGGCGACCGCATAGTGGGTAGGATTTACCAAAACTACATCGGCGCTAGGTACATCTTGCATCATCCTGCTCATCGCAACTCTTCGTTGTCTTTGTCTTATCGCTTGCTTGACCTCGGGTTTGCCTTCTGTGTCCTTGAACTCCTCGATGATCTCCTGGCGCGTCATCATTATGCTCTTTTCAAATTCCCACCATTCGAAGAGGTAATCAACAACGCCTATTAATACCAAAAGAATGCTTGAGTTTATTAGTATGTTCTCAATGCTTGTCCATACTATGTTAACTGATTGCGGTAAATCGGCCACTAACAGGCCTGCCAATTGTGGCCATGTGTTTTTCAGTGTGTTCCATCCCACGAGACCTACTAACACGATTTTCAGGATAGATTTCGCTAGTCCTTCTAGGGATCGCTTTGAGAAGATACGTTTGAAACCCTCCAGTGGGTTTAGTCTCTTAAAATCCGGTAGTATCAGGTTTGTCCTAAACGAAAAGCCTACCTGAAACATGGAAGTCATCGTACCAAATACGAGGGCAGCGGTCATTATTGGGAGACTTGCCAAGATCAAAGTGATAACCGCATCGTTGAGTGCCTTGCACGCCCATTCGATACCCCATGGTGACCCGGGATAGTAGGACCAGATCTGGGCCGCCTTCTTACCTATTATTTCGGCACTAAACCTCGTGCTGTACTTGAGAGCAAATGCGGCACAGAGCATGCTGATAGCGGAAGTCAGATCTTGGCTAGCGAAAACTTGTCCCTTTTCCTTTGCCATCTGCCTTCTTTTTGGGGTTGCCGGTTCCTTTTTCTCAGCTGAAAAAAGCTGCAGATCTATGTCCATGTATGTGGTCATCCCCCCAAAACCTCCAGAAGGCTCTGCAAAAGGGCCCGCATTGACATGGTTATTTGTTCGGTAAATGTCCCGTAGAATATCACGGAAGCTGAGATGATCCCGAGGCCGACTAAGGTTTTTATGGGCATCCCTATGACAAATAGGTTCATCTGGGGTACGGTTCTAGCTATTGCGCCTAGGGCGAAGTCAACTATGAGAGCAGATGCCCACACAGGGCAAGAGAGGATAATGGCAGTTTTGAATATCTCACCAGCTGCGCTCAGCCCTACTTGTGTCCATGCTCGTGGTATGTACGCTGCTCCTGCCGGTACAAGATCAAAGGACTGATACAAGGCCTTTATGAAGAGATGGTGACCGTCTATGCTTAGAAACACCAAGAGGATAAGCAGGTACTTGAAAGTACCTAGAATTGGAGATGATTGACCATACTGAGGATCTACTACGTTGGCCATGCCGAAACCGATTTCAATGTCTGCAATATGCCCTGCAGTCTCTATAGCTGCCATGATTATGTTGCCGCAAAAACCCATGGCTAATCCCAGAAGCATCTCGCTTGCAGCGCACAAAATGAAACTTGCTGCTGAGTTTGGAGCTGTTGCCGAAGGTACTATGGGATATAGCATATAGCCTAGTACTAGACCGATAGTTACTTTTACCATCGCGGGTATATACTTGGCACCAAATACAGGTGCAGTTATGAGAACTCCTGTAGTGCGCAAAAGGATCCATATGAAAGGGAAAACAGCCTCAATCCATGTACCCATAGCTTTCCTCCGTATCTTACCTATATGAGCCCCGGCAAGTTTTCTAGCAACCTCTGAGTGAAGTCTATAACTACCTTTAGCATCCAACCGCCAAATATCATCATCGAAAGCATAACTGCTAAGATCTTTGGAACAAAGCTAAGCGTCTGGTCGTGAATCTGAGTTGTTGCCTGAAATATGGATATTATGAGTCCAACGACAACTGATATCACTAGACAAGGCGCAGCTACCAGCAATGTTGTTCCAATCGTTTCTTTTCCTATCGAGATAACCTGATCCAGCGTCACCTCTAGATCACCCCCCACATTTTCGTGAAACCGTATCCTTGCCCACTATCTAAAACCATTGATTAGCGACCTGGTTACAAGACCCCAGCCATCTACAAGAACGAACAAAAGGATTTTGAAAGGTAGTGAAATAAGGACCGGTGGGAGCATTAGCATTCCCATTGACATAAGAGTAGATGCAATTACCATATCGATTACCAAAAACGGCAGGAAGAGAAGGAAACCAATTTCAAATGCCGTCTTGAGTTCCGAAATTGCAAATGCGGGGACGACCTGGACAAGAGACATGTCTTCGGGATTTAGAGGTGTATCACTATCTGTGATTTCAACGAATAGTTGGAGATCTTTTTCCCTTGTTTGTCTCAACATAAAGTCCAAGATAGGTCGTTCTCCGCGAGCGACAGCCTCTTCAGCACTTATTTCACCCGCTATGTATGGTGCAATGGATTCCTCATTCACTTGGGTCCACGTTGGCGTCATGATGAAGAAGGTAAGCAAAAGGGCCAGCCCAATGAGTACTTGATTGGGCGGAGTCTGCTGCGTACCCAATCCTGCTCGTAAGAAAGAAAACACCACTGCTATCCTCGTAAAAGAGGTAGTCAGGATTAAGATAGCAGGTGCCAGCGTAAGAACTGTAAGAGCAGCTAGAATCTTGATCGCCCTTACAAGTCCGCCTTCCGCAGCTTCTCCATCAATTGAAATGTTCACGTTAGGCACGAGGTTGTTAGAGGCTGCGAACGCGGGAGGAGATAGCGACAGGATTGTACAAATGCACAGGATGAGGATAAGGAGCGTTTTTGGGTTTCTTGACTTATCCATTCGCTCTCCCAAACTCTCTGCGAATTTCGCAAAGAAAGTCGTCTTGTCTTTGGGATTTGACCCTTCTTCTTGGTTAGACATTTCTTCGATTTCTTCGGGAGAAAACTCCTTTAAGAGGGAGACGCTATTGTTGGTGAGCCCGAGCAGAAGGATAGATCTACCTGCTTCAACCACGCAAAGTACCTTGTCTCTTCCAAGAGGTAAAGAGTCCACAATCTTAAGGCAGACCCTAGGTCGATGAGCGTTGAATCCGCGTTTGGAGAAACGTACAAGAAGTACCGAAAGTACGATTACCAATCCGAGGAACCCTATTATTTTGAAACTCGGCGAAACTAAAGAGTGCCAATCCATATGTATGCCGGAACCCCCCGGCGGATCCCCCCTTTTTTTCTCTATCTAACAAAAACCGCCTGGGTTAAGAATGGCTATGAGTTACTTACCATCTCATGTGATGGTTTGGTCTTTGTTCACTATCTCTTGAATCCTAACTCCGAAATTCTCATCTATGACAACTACCTCCCCTTTAGCAAACAACTTCCCGTTGACCAAGATGTCAACAGGGTCACCGGCGAGCTTGTCTAGTTCAACTATGGAACCGATTGTTAGATTCAGAAGGTCTTTTACATAGCACTTTGCCTTTCCCAATTCCACAGCTATTGCTAAAGGTATGTCCATCAGAAGGTCGATGTCGGAAACCAGTCTCCCGGGTGCAGATTTGGGTTCCAATTCTTCAAACCTCGCAGGTTTGACCGAAACCGTTTTCTGGTTCCTCGGGCTGTATGCACCTATAGTATCATCTGTGCTTTCTGCCTGTTTCTCAGCAGCTGCCTTTTCTTTCGAATAGTCAACCTCCACATCACTTGATGCTTCCAAATTCGGTCTTCGCGCAACATCGGTGATTACACTTTCGGATTCCTCTACTTCTCGTAACAGAGCCTCTATTTCACTTTGACTAAGGCTTCCGTCTTTCATGAATTATCAACTCCCTTCAGGCGTCCTCGGCTCTGGAAACTATTCGAGCTGCAAGTCTCGATCCAATGCGTCCAATCTCAGCTTTGAACTTCGGTTTGTCTAAAATGTTAATTACCGCCGGATCTTTCGTCCTGGTGTTAAGTTCAATTAGGTCACCGGGTTTCAATGAAAGAATGTCTTTCATGGTAAGGGTGGATTCTCCGAGGGTACAGGAGATGGGTATTTCGATGTGTTTGATTGCATCAATGGCATCGGCACTATCCTGCGGTGTGTCTCCATCGTTTCTTCTGGAGAACCACCGATGCGCTGAAAGAGTTGGCAGAATAGGTTCCAAGAGCGTATATGGTAGACAGAACTCAATAGTACCGGACTGAGCCCCAAATTTCATCCTCAGGATCACAGACAAAATCACGTCGTTAGGCGCCATAGCTTGTTGGATGAACAACGGGTTCAGTTCGATTGAAGATACTTTGAGGTTGTGTTCTTCAACCTTGAATTCGCGCAACGTGACGGAAAGCATGTCTGTCATGGTCTCAGCTACTCGCATCAACACAGCTGACTCAATGTCTGTCAAAACTCTCGAGAGAGAAAGCGAATCGCCCGGACCACCGCATAGTCTGTCTACCATTGGAATCGCGATTTGCGGGCTGAAACTAACTAGCATATTTGACGCAAGCGAATCCCACTCGACCACTGCAACGACGCATGGATTGGGCAAGCTATTCGCGAACTCTTCGTAGGTTATCTGGTCTACCGATTCGACATTTGAGTGCACCGTCATCCTAAAGAAACCGGAAAAATACGATGTAACGAATCTGCACAAATTGTCGAACAACATCTGGACCCCGCGCAAATGGTCTTTGGAGAACTTGTCGGGGCGTTTGAAGTCATAGACGCGCAATCTTGGTTTGGCAATTTGAGGTTCTTGTTGCTCTGCCCCTGTAACCATCATCGAGTTAATCAGGTCCTCGATCTCCTTTTGCGTCAATGCCAAACTATCTCACTCCCTTCAACCGCTCACTGAATTATGAATTCCGAAAAATACACGTTTTTTACTATGCCAGGACATCTCTCTTCAATCCTCTCAAGGACATCAACCTGGAGGTCTCTTAACCCAGTCTCGCCCATGAGTTCCTCATAAGTTTTTGACCTCAAAAGGGCGTATATGTCTGTCTTAACTTCAGGAATCTTTGACAGCAGTTCCTGACTCTCCTTGCCATCCATCATCTCGATTTCTATGGTTACCCTGATATATTTTCCGGGATCCAGGAGATTCGTTATAAACTGGCCTAAGTTATAGGTTACAGTTTTGGAGTTTTCAGACTTTTGGTCACCGGAGTCTGATGTTCCGCCAAACATGGGAAACCCCCATGCTTTCGCCGCCACAAAATAGCCTAAGGATAGACCAACAACCAAGACTACGGCTATGATGATAATCGTCTTTTTGCTCTTCAATCTAGTTCACCTCTATCCATTTAGTTCTATTCACCTATTCGGCTCAGCTGAGGAAAGGGATGGCCTGAGAATAACTATGTCCACCCTGCGATTCTTTTGCCTGCCCTCTGCAGTCTCATTTGATTCGATCGGGTAGTATTCGCCGTACCCTGCGGCTTGCAGCTGTCTTGGCTCTACACCTGCCTCCTCTATCAAAAACCTTACCACTCGTGTGGCACGTGCTGTTGATAACTCCCAGTTTGAAGGGAACCTCGGCGTGCTGATCGGCCAGTTGTCCGTATGTCCCTCTACGCGTATTGGATTATCTAAGTCCTTTATGATCTCGCCTATCTTTTGAAGTGCCTCGGCAGATTCGGGCCTAAGGGTGTCCTGCCCTACATCAAAGAGCACCGTGTCTGCAAATCTCAATACGACTCCGCGTTCTTCGAGACTGACTCCGACCTTGTCAGAAAGACCTGACTCTTTGAGTTCCTTCTCGATAACTTCTTGCAGTTCCGCCATTTCTGCCATTTCCTTGGCCAAAAGCTGCGCCACTAGATCGCCAGCATCAAACACCTCAGTAGGACTGCCGTTGGGAGTCGGGACCGGTGCACCTTCCAATATGCCAAGCGCTCCCTGCAGAGAAGACATCACGGCTTCAAATTTCTTAACGTTAACCACGGACATAGAAAAGAGCAGTACAAAAAAGCACAGAAGAAGCGTAACCATGTCCGCATACGTGTTCAGCCATGGTGCCTGTGGCGGAGGATCTTCATCTTGCATCCAAGGTTTCACGCCCGCTCACCTCCCTCATTTTTGAAGGCATTGAAATCTCCAGCCTATCTTTGGGAGGCAGGAAAGATTTGAGTTTCTCTTGGACTATTCTAGGGTTATCCCCAGACTGAATTGACAAGACGCCTTCTATAATCGCTTCTTTTACGTAAACCTCGTTGGCGCTCTTGTTTTTTAGCTTGTTAGCTATCGGCAGGCAGATCACGTTTGCAATGAGTGACCCGTAGAAGGTAGTTACGAGTGCGGTTGCCATTCCGGGACCTATGGCGTCCGGACTATCGAGGTTCACTAACATCTGTATGAGACCTATCAGCGTTCCAAGCATACCAAAAGCAGGGGCAAAGACAGCCATCGTTTCGAATACGCTTTGCCCTAACTTGTGCCGTTGTGTAATGAACACTAGCTCGGTTTCCAAAATATTGCGTACAAGTTCCGGAGTTGTTCCGTCAACTACAAGCCTTATTCCTTTTTGGAGGAAAGGATCCTCCAGGGCGTCTGCATCTTCATCGAGAGCCAACAGACCTTCTCTGCGCGCTTTGTCTGCAAATTCTACAATGGTGTTGATGGTCCCAGGTAGGTTCTCTTCTTTTTCTGTGAAAGCGTTCTTGGCGATCTTCATCACCTCAAGAAAAGTGCCAAGGTGATAGCTCATCAAAGTAGCAGTGAAAGTTCCCCCTATTGTTATGAGCACCGATGCCGGATCCCAGAAACTCCCGATGCTACCGCCTGACATTATCGCCCAGACAAGAATGACGATACCCGATACCAAGCCGATAACAGACGCCCTATCCATTTAGTCTCACCTCATGCCTAGATTCAGTTACCTCTTAAGATTGACCAATTCTTGTAAAAGCTCGTCTGATACAGTAATTACTCGTGAGTTTGCCTGAAATCCCCTCTGGGTAATGATCATTTGAGTGAATTCCTCGGCCAGATCTACGTTGGACATCTCCAAGGCCGCGGGAGCTACGGTACCTCTTCCTGACGTACCCGCGGGGCCTATCTCCACGCGTCCCGAGTTGTTTGATTCTATAAAAAGGCTGTTGCCCAGTTTGATAAGCCCCGATGGATTTCTAAAGTTCGCCAAAGCGATTTGCCCCAAGACTAGGTTTTTTCCGTTGGAATAAAATCCAGAAACTACTCCGCTTGAGTCAAAACTAAACGACTCCAAAGTGCCCGTGGGCCAGCCATCTACTGCTCCCGACTCTACCGTAGTAGGACCTGCCACTTGGGTCAGGTTTGAAAAATCCATTGTTATAGCCTGACCTTGAGAGGCGCCTCCTGTCGGATCTAAGGTAAGCGTGGCACCCGCAGTTGGCGAAAGTAACGTTCCGTCCGGATTAAATTTAATGACCCCAGTTCCGATCTGGTTGTTTCCGTACGTCGCAGTCCATGACCATTCGTTGGTGTCTGATGTTTTTTCGAATTTCATAAGTATGGTATGGGTACTCCCGAGAGAGTCATACACAGTTACCGCCGACTGCTTAGTTGCACCCACGTCGCTGTTTGCATCAAGGTTCTTGATCCATTGCAGATTCTTTGTTGCCTTGGCCGGCATGTTTGACCCTATCTGTATTGACAGAGGCGTCAGGTTATCTCCTGTGCGATCGGTCGGGAGAACTCCGGAGGAGTCGGCAACCCATCCCAACACCTTTCTCCCCTCGTAATCCACAAGGATCCCGTCGCCGTCGGTAGAGAAGATTCCTACTCGCGAGTACGCCTTTGTCTCACCATCTAGAGCCACGAAGAAGCCGTTGCCTTCTATTGCTACGTCTGTCGATCTGCCGGTTGGCTGAAGATTACCAGGTGTCTGGATAGTATCTATACTAGCCACATCTACACCCAAACCTACCTGCATCGGGTTGGTTCCGCCTCGTTCGGTAGTCGACGTACCGGAAGGAGAACCCGCCCCTTGTAGAGTTTGGCTAAACACTTCCTGGAAAGTTGCTCTACTCGACTTATACCCCGGTGTATTTACGTTAGCTATGTTGTTCCCAATTACGTCCATGCGGGTCTGGTGTGTCCTCAACCCAGACACAGCGCTGAACAATGAACGCATCATGTTTATTGCACCCCTTTTCTTTTCATGAGTTCGGGCGCTTCTTCCGTCGGTCCGAAGCGCGCGGCCTCCCTGAAAGGGTCCGGCCCCGAACGATATGCTTATTTGCTCATCAAAACCGCACTGTCTATGGAAGTGAACAAGTTCTCCTTCATTCTGTCTTCCGGAACCACTGTTATCACGGTCCTACTCTGAGGAGCCACAAGAAACGCTGCTCCTTGTGAAATGACCAAAGTGGACCTCGCTCCTTTCGCCTGAGCGATATCCATGGCATCTGATAGTTCCCCTAAGCATTCTTCTTTGGCGGCTTGTCCCCATTGGTTCAGCCTTTCTTCCGCATGCCTTGAAAGTCTAACCCCTAACCCGTTTTGCGCTTTGCGTAAAGTTTCGGCAAAAGAACGGTTTTCCTGAGATACTAGATCCGGTCTTTTGCTTTCGCGTTGCTCAGGTATCCTGTTAACATTGGATGCTCGCAAATCGCCGCTATTTTGTATCTTCAGATCCATGATTGGTCCCCCCAATCCAAACGAGGTTCTCAAATGGAATCAATCTATCTTCGCTCCGGACTACAAGCCTTCCCTCTACGAACCCGACGCCTTCTATCGATCCCGAAACATACCCGTCTTCGACTTCCGCCTGGAACTCCTTTCCGATAAGGTTGGAAGCGCCAAGGAATGCCTTTGAGTACTCGCTTTGGAAGATCATGTCGCATAGCACCGACACCTTGTCGTTAAGATCCTGTACTTGTGTGGCCGTGGTAAACTGAGCCATTTGAGCGAAAAAATCTTTCTCTTCCATAGGAGCCATGGGATCTTGATATTTAAGCTGAGTAAGAAGGATCTGCATAAACTGATCCTGAAGCCCTTCGGCTGTGTTTGAACTGCCAAAAGACTGACTTGACGCTGTCGGGACTTTCTGAACTGCTAAATCCACGTTTGTCGCCTCCTTTTACACACGATAGTCAAATACTCCATAACCCATAGACAAATGACCCGCTAACTCGGTCTCATCAACGTCTGTGTTGAGCGATACCTGTGTCGGACCTGTGCGATGGTTCTTGATAGCATCGTCAAAGGTTTTACTATGGTGTCTCTGCCCATTCGTCGTTCCCAGATCTGTAAAGAAACCGGCCAGAGATAGCCCCTTCTCAGATAGAGTCTGCGCCAACTGATCATGAGATTTCATGAGGGCTTGTTGCGCATCGTAAGAAGACGTGACGAATTTCACCACTATTTCGTCGCCCTTTGCTGATAGCCAGACAGTCATTTTGCCGAGGCTTGGCGGGTCCAGGCGAAGTTCTATGCTTGTAGGCAAGCGGCTGTTAGCTTTTTCTGCCAAGAATTCAGCGAGTTTCTCAAAACGCATGGGCAGTGATCGGTGAACCGCATCCGATGTGTGATCCACTTGTTCGGCGGGTTCGCGGAGATGGTCGTTCAACTCAAAGACCATGTTCCTACCTCGCGCAGCGTCGGACGCGGGCGGGCCGGTTTTTTTATCGTCACCGTCTGTCAGGAAATGGTCGGGCCTCTCATGATTCCTGGTTTCAAAAGCGGTCCCCTTCACGTCAATCGCGTCATCTCTTGCTGCGGTGTCTGTTTTCGCTTCAGACACTTGAACTTGTTCAGCCACCGAGAGACTCTTTTGCGACGCTTGTGTTTCCGCGGCCCGGTTTTGTGCGTTTTCGCCGAGTGCCGGCGCGGAACGAAGCTGCACTTTCGGAATTGAAGACTCCTGGTTGGACGAATTCTCATACGCTGGGTTCAGCACTTCTTCGTGCAGTAGAGCGATCTTCTCCACTGTTTCCGCACCGATCATTTCGTGAAACGGTAAAGATGAAGATGCTCCCGCAGGTTCCAGATATGTCTCTAAGTCAGGATCTACGGGATCTTCTATCATGTCGGCAGCTCCGAAAAGTGGCAGGCTTACTTCCGCGAAAGAAGGACTCATCGGATATCTATCGTGACTCAAAGCAATATATTCGCTGGCATTGCCCTGTATCGAATGTTCGATTCCCGATAGGAATAGTTCGGTTTGCTTTTTAGCATCTTCGACTACTGCAGGTTGCACGTTTTCCTCTGGCATACCCATCTCGGCACAAAGTAGCATTACTATACTTGCAAAATCCAGACTGACGGGGCTAACGTCTTTGCTTGATCGCCCCACCTGCTTGTCGGTGTCGAGAGTTTCTCCCACAATAGGGAGGTTAATGCTAAACGATACGTCCATTGACTATTAGGTCACCTCCTTTCCGTTTCTTTGATAGTATCTAGATCCGATTTCGTCCAGTTCCTTGTTCTGTTCCCACCAATAGCTTTCCATGTACTGACTTCGATGCTTTTCTTTAACCTGTTCAAGTGCTTTTTTCTCCCTGGTTCGCAAGATTGCTTCTTCCTGAGCCTCCCTTACCAAAAGTGTTTGTTTAGCCAATTGTTCCTTGGTTCTTCTTATGTCCTCGTTGAGCGCTGCGCCATAGTTCAAAATCGCTTTCATCTGAAATGAGTCAAAACCCTGTTTTGCAAGCGCAAGCAGATCATGCCGGTTCTGTGTCTCCCTTTGTTCGATAAGCTCCAGGGCGTGCTCAATAGCATACATTTCATTGAGAAGGGCTCCAAGTCTCTCCTCTGCAATGAGCCGCTTTAGCTCTCGCACTTCAAGCACTTTTTCTAACGGGAATGCGAACTTTCTCAAAAAGCATCTCCAATCTTGTTATCGAATATAGACTGGCATTTGAATAGGGTTAGCCAATGTTCTTAAATGCGCCAGTCATTTCAGCTACTACGTCATCAAACGAAACGGATTCATCAACACCTTGTTTCAGGAACGCGTTGATTGCTTCAATATGTTCTAAAGACCTATCTATAGCCGGGTTCGAACCTTGAACATATGCACCGATGTTCACAAGATCCTCGGCTTTTTTGTAGGTGGCCAAAATACTCCTCATCTCTTGGGCAATTGCCAGATGCTCTTTGCTCACGATAGTCGGCATAAGACGTGATACAGACCCAAGAACATCGATAGAAGGGTAGTGACCCATTTGGGCCAAATCTCTGGACAGGACTATATGGCCATCCAGAATGCCTCTGGCGGCGTCGGCGATAGGCTCGTCCATGTCATCTCCCTCGACCAATACAGTGTAGATCCCCGTTATACTGCCGGTACTTGCTTTACCGGCTCTTTCTAAGAGTTTTGGAAGATTGGAAAACACAGACGGCGTATAGCCTCTGGTTGTAGGAGGTTCTCCGATGGCTAATCCCACTTCTCTTTGCGCCATGCACCACCTAGTGATGGAATCCATCATCAGGAGCACGTTCAACCCTTGGTCTCTGAAGTATTCTGCTATGGCAGTGGCTACCCAGGCGGACTTAATTCGCATAAGTGCGGGTTCGTCGGAAGTTGCCACAACTACAACTGATCGTCTCAGGCCTTCTTTACCTAAGTCTTTTTCTATGAACTCGCGAACTTCGCGACCCCTTTCCCCTATTAGCGCTATTACATTCACGTCTCCGGATGTGTTTCTAGCGATCATACCCATTAAGGTGGATTTTCCCACACCCGAACCTGAGAATATACCTATACGTTGACCTTCTCCGATGGTTAAAAGCCCGTCTATTGCCCTTATTCCCGTAGAGAGCGGAGAATGAATTAGGCCTCTTTCAAGGGGGGCGGGAGCTTTTTCCATTACAGGGTAATAGGTCTCTACCGGCCATATGACGTCCTTATCCATGGGAAACCCCAACGCATTGGTGATCCTGCCTAACATTTTCTTGCCTACAGGCACCTTCATCTGCGTACCGGTAGCTTCAACAAGAGACCCCGGAGCAATTCCATCCAAGTCGTCAAAAGGCATCAAGAGAGCCTTACCGCCCCTGAAACCTACGATTTCAGCCAAGACCGGAGATCCCGACCTTGGCCATAGCCTGCAAATCTCTCCCATCCTTGCTTTTGGGCCCGATGACTCAATCAAAAGGCCGATGATGTCTGTCACAGTCCCGCAGTGTGTGAAGTTTCTAGCCGCCGCTATGGCGTCTATGTACGTTGAAAACGGGATTTCCATCATATGACACCTTGTCTGTGCTGGCGAGTTCTAGCTTCCCCTATTGCTCTCGCGATATTTGCGATTTGCGTTTCTATGGTTGCATCAACTTGTCCACGTGGGCTCTGAACTAAGGCTCCAATAGATATGGAAGGATCACCTACTACCTCTATTCTCCTATTATTGTATTGACCTTCGAGATTCTGCTTTGAGCCTTCTATAATAGCTACGATCTCAGGGTTCACGTTGATCGTTATGCTTGATTCGTCATCGAGAACCGAAACCGCCTGGCGTATCATCGACAAAGCGATATCAGGATCACACTGTATAGCGTCTCCAACTATCTTCTTGGCTATTTCCAAGGTCATTGCGAGGAGATAGGGTTCGCATGTCTCCAAATATCGAGAGAACGCAGTTCTGGATTGCTCAAGCACTTCTTTTGCCTCACCGACCAATTGCTCCGCTTGACTCAGTCCCTCCTGAAAACCCTCGTTATACCCCTGTGAAAAACCAGCTTTCCTAGCTTCTTCATGATATTCGGACGCCTTTTTCTTTGCTTCCTCTACAATCTCATGAGCTTCTGCTTTGGCGGTTTCAAGAAGCGTCGTAACTTGCATAGACGTTTCTTCAAGGACCAAAAGCGAGCCGGATTCGTCGCTTTCATCCGTGTTTACCGGATCAAATTCTAGCGAAGGAATCCATACCGATCTCGGGTTAGTAGTTTCCGATCTGAATACTCTAGACAACTATCTCATCTCCTCCACCGCGACCGATGATGATCTCCCCTTGTTCTTCAAGTCTGCGGATCACTGACACGATTCTTTGTTGCGCCTCTTCAACATCGCGCATTCTTACCGGTCCGAGGTAATCTATGCTTTCTTTGAGGGTTTCAGCGGCGCGCGAAGACAGGTTTCTGTATATCTTGCTCTTGACCTCTTCGGAAGCGGTCTTGAGTGCAAGCGGAAGGTCTCGTCCAAGATCCACATCGCGCAAGAACCGTTGAACCGACCTATCGTCGAGATAGACAATATCCTCGAACAAGAACATTCGGCGTTTGATTTCTTCGGCAAGATCAGGAGCTTCCATCTCTAGGGCACTTAGGATCGTTTTTTCGGTCTGTCTGTCTACGTTGTTGAGGATTTCAACTACCGCTGATATGCCTCCCGCTTGAGTATAGTCTTGTCCGGCCATCGATAGGATCTTCCTCTCAAGCACACGTTCTATCTCTTTTACGATGTCCGGGGTTGTCCGATCCATAATCGAAATCCTACGGGCAACTTCCACTTGCAGATCAGGCTCTAGCGAGGACATGATTTCTGCGGATTGAGAAGGATGCAAATAGCTAAGGACCAAGGCTATCGTCTGCGGGGATTCGTTTTCCAAAAAATTAAGAATCTGAGCGGGATCCGCCTTTCTAACCGTGTCAAAAGGTCGTACCTGCAATGACGAAGTTAGCCGAGCTAGCACGTGCTGAGCTTCGTCCTTCCCAAGGGCTTTTTCCAAAATGGTTCTTGCGTAGTCAATGCCTCCTTCTTCAAGATACTCCTGAGCTAGGCACATATCATTGAATTCTTCTAGCACTTTGTCTTTTGTCTCTTGTTCTACTTTGCGAATTGAGGCGATCTCAAGAGTGAGGACATCGATATCCTCATCCCTCAGATGCTTCATGACTTGGGCGGATAGATCCGGCCCAAGAGCTATGAGAAGTATGGCAGACTTTTCTCTTCCGGTTAACCCCCCTCTGTGTACACTCATTATCGCTCATCCTCCAATAACCACGATTTGATAAGAGTAGCTACTACCTCGGGGTTGGTTCGCGCCAGTCTTTCAACATTCTCGCGGCTTCTCTGCCTAGCTAGAGCTTCGGGAGGTATAGATGGCAACTCTTCTCCCAAGATTTCCGGTGAAGGAAGCACAACCTCTTGAACCTCGCTTCTTCTGCGTCTCATCACGAAAAAGACGATTATGCCCAAAATCAAAGCCACTGCTCCTATTGCGGCATAGATATAGACTCGCGGAAAGGTTTCCTCTGGTGCGAGGGCGCTACCTATAGTTTCTGCTAAGGTGCTATCAAAAAACACTCCTGTTACAGATATTTGGTCTTGCCTTGATGAGTCAAGGCCCAAAGCAGCTGAAACCGTTTCGATTATAGAATCCTTCATGTCTTCCTCGAGGTTTTTGTTGACGACTACTGCGACAGACAGGCGTTTTATGGTTCCCGGGGTTACGATAGTCTCGGTAGTTCTTTCGTTAACCTCAAAGTTCTCGACCCGGTCAGTGCGTTGGTATTGAGTTTCACCTTCTCCGGGAGTAACGTACGAAGGTACGTCGAGCCCCCCTGCAGCACCACCCACGACGGCCCCGGCCCCTTGGTACACTTCAGCTGTTTCCTGAGTACTGCGTAATATGCCTGGAGGTTCGGAAGCATACTCGGTATCGGTTATTTTTACCTGGTCCATGTTAAGTTCGGCCCTTACCTGACATACCACATTTCCGGGACCCAACACAGGTGTAAGTAGGGCCAAAAGCCTCTGCTCAAGTTCTCTTTCGGTACTCGACGTTAGCTCCAGCACAGAGTTAGGCGGGAGTTCTCCGTTTGCAGCGTAATCGTATCCTGATTGTTGTGACAAGAGTTTACCTGATGCATCTACCACAGTGACATTGCTGGGCGACAGACCTTCAACTGAACTAGACACAAGATTCACTATACCTCGCACCGAACTTGATGGGAGTTCATATCCAGGTCTAGTTTTCACAAGCACAGCGGCTGTCGCTGCTTTGTTTTCGTTTATGAACACAGAAGGGTCAGGCAATACAATATGCACTCTGGCATCTTCTATCCCTGTAATTGCCTTGACCGTTCTCGTGAGTTCGCCCGAAAGCGCTCTTACGTACTGTACTTGGCGTTCAAAATCGGTAGACCAAATACCGCTCGAACCCATACTCTCAAACCCTACGATTCCTGATGACGGGAGTCCTATGGTGGAAAGCGATAGACGCGTTCTGTATACTTGTTCTGCCGGAATTTTTATGGTACGACCGCCATCGGTCAGACTATACGGGATGCCCTGTTTCTCTAGCTCGTTTACTATCTCTCCCGCATCGGTAGGATCAAGGTTTGACCAAAGAACTTCATAGTCCGGGCCTTTCGCGGAGGTGATGACCAAAATCATCAAAAGGATAAGGACAACTGCTCCACTTGAAATGACTATAATTCTCTGAGGTTTGTTGAGATTGCTCCACGCGTTTTTGACGCCGCCACCAATTGTCGATAAAGATTCGGGCATGTTTCTTTACACCTACTCTCAGGTACTGGCGCCTATAAAGGCATCCTCATTATTTCCTGGTACGCTTCAATAGCTTTGTTCCTGACTGCGATCACTAGATCTAGCGCCAGGCTTGCTTTCTCGGCGGATAGTATGGCAGTGTGCATATCCCGGGCATTGCCGGTAACCAGGTCGATCTGGGATGCCACCAGTTCCTGATCTAGGGTCTCTACTGCCCCATACAATTGCTCAAAAACGTTCCGAAAAGATGTGTTTTCCGGGCCTTGGGAAACTTTGTTCTTGGAGACGCTTTTTGTTACGTCCGTAACAGCTGTCGAAACCGGTCTAATCAACACTAGATTCCCCCCTGAAGTCTGTCGAACTCTTTATGTATAATGCTTTCTGATACACTTCTGTCATATGAACCGACTTCCTAGACTCTTAGCATTTCCAGGGCCTTTTGCATCATCGCTTTCGAGGCTTCAATAGCGGTAACATTGGCTTCATATGCTCTGGTAGCTGCCATCATGTCTACCATTTCGGTAACAACATTAACATTTGGGTACGTTACATAACCGTCTTGATTGGCATTCGGATGCCCAGGGTCATATACTTGTCTGAGTGGCGAATTGTCTTCGGCTACGCCTATCACTTTTACTCCAAATGCGTTTGACATCTCTGCCGATAGGAGATTCTTAAACGAACTTTGCCCGGTTCTAGGGGCGAATATTGCAACTTTTCGCCTGTAGATATTACCGTCATCCGCCTGTACGCTTTCAGCGTTTGCTAAATTAGACGATATTAGGTCAAGGCGAAACCTCTGAGCTGTGAGCCCGGAGGCGCTTGTTTCAATGGACGAAAACAGATTCACTGCCTACCTCCTCCCTTCTGTGATGGACTTTCGCAATAGCGATAAGTGCGAAGTCAGTTGCCTTGAAAGCGCCGAATAATGAAGAGCGTTTGCTGAGACTTCTGCCATTTCTTTGTCGATGTCCACGTTGTTACCATCCGGTGTGATGGTCGACGGGTCGCGGGTTATCGCGGTGGTTGTGAAACTTGAGCCTTGAATATGTATAGGGCTCGTAGTGTTCAACCTAACAGGTGTTTTATTTACAGCTCTTTGGAGATACGAGGAAAAATCCAAATCCGCCTTTTTGTATCCGGGAGTCTCGCTGTTTGCTACATTATTAGATAGAAGATCGTGCCTCAGCCAGAGACCATCTAGCCCTAACTGCATCAACTGCGATATATCATACATACGTTGTCCATACCCCCCTTTATGAACAAATAACCCTCCGCAAGTAGTATCGGAAGGTTAGCGCCAAAAAACAACCGCCTTTCGGTAGCCCGGCGGTCATAGTGGGTTGTATCTGCGCCCACTTTAGACCCGTAGCTTTGCGTCTCTGTCTTTTGACAGATTTGCCCTTCTCGCTTGCGGAAAAAATCAGCTATTCAGTTGTATTGTCTTAAGACACTCTACGCGACTTTGTGAATTCCTTCTTTGATTATCGGGAAAATGTCACATCTTGTTAGAGACTACCTAAGTTTATTCAATTCATCAAGAAGTTTCTCATTAAGAACTCTGATATACGTGCCTTTCATGCCCAAAGACCTGGTTTCTATCACTCCGGCCGATTCGAATTTTCTCAACGCGTTTACTATGACGGAGCGGGTTATGCCTACTCTGTCTGCCACTCTAGAGGCAACAAGATACCCTTCTGAATCCCCAAGTTCGTCGAATATGTGCTTCATAGCATTGAGTTCAGAGAATGACAAAGTGCCTAAGGCGACCTGGACCGCAGCTTGCTGCCTGGCTTCTTCTTCAACCAGTTCTTGATTATGGCGGACCATCTCCATCGCTGTCACGGTAGCGGCATGTTCAACCAGAATGAGTTCGGGAGTCTGCATTTCTCCGGATATCTTGCTTAGGACAAGTGTACCTAGCCTTTCGCCTCCCGCTACGACGGGAACTACGGTAGTAACCATACTTCTGTAGGGACACTCCACAGCGTTGTCAAATACGCACTCTCCTTTGTGATGCTGGACATCCGGAACTACGTTGCGATCATCCGAAAGGCCGTTGATAGATGCAACAGGGAATCTATTTGGCTTGAGGACTTTCTCATCGAGGATTGGGCATTCGAAGTCCTGACACAACGAATACCCCATTATGTGACCGCTCTTGTCTAGTATGAAAATATTGCACTCAAGCGAGCCTCTAACCACTCTCGCAATTGCCTGAAAGTCGACTTCTGTTGCTGCGTTTCGTAATAGTTCATTCATTTTTCTGGTTTTCTCAAGCAATACCTGCATCTGTCTTCTCCTTTTCTCCCGGTTCTATCTAGAGAATATATCTTGTCAGATCTCTATCTCTCACCAAGTCTCCTATTTTAGCGGAAACATACTCCTTGTTGACGACAACTTCCCCTTGCACACCATCAGGGGCGTCAAACAGGACGTCTTCCAGAACCTTTTCCATCACTGTGTGAAGTCGACGGGCTCCGATATTCTCATCCTGTTGGTTCACGATAAATGCCATGCGTGCGATTTCCCTAATCCCATCCTCAGTGAAGTTGAGTTCCACACCATCCGTTGCCAAGAGTTCCTTGTACTGCCGCGTTAGCGAGTTCTCAGGTTCTTGTAGGATCCTTACAAAATCTTGCTCCTCCAGCGTGTCAAGTTCAACCCTTATCGGAAAGCGGCCCTGCAATTCCGGGATCATGTCAGAGGGCTTGCTGACATGAAAAGCACCCGCGCCGATAAACAATATGTGATCAGTCTTTATTGGGCCGTATTTGGTGATAACTGTTGTGCCTTCCACAATGGGCAGAAGGTCTCTCTGAACTCCTTCTCTAGATACATCGGGACCCATCCCTGTTTCTCTTCCAGCGATCTTATCCATTTCGTCTAGAAAAACGATACCCAGCTGCTCACATCTTTCCAAAGCTTCCGCTACAACTTCGTCTTCGTCTATGAGTTTATCCGCCTCTTCTTGGGTGAGTATCTTCCTCGCTTCTCGAACCGTAACTTTCTTCTTTTTCGTCTGCTTTGGTAAGAGACCTCCAAAGAGGTTTTCCATGTCCAACTCCATTTCTTGCACGTTAAAGCCATCAAAAAACTCCAACCGCTGGGAAGGTGCATATTCTACTTCGATCTCGACTTGCTGTTCATCCAATTCCCCTGCTCGAAGACGTTCGCGGATTTCTTTCCTTTCCGCCTGTATCTTGCGAAGTCTATCAACATACTCCTCGCTTTCTTCTTGGTCGGTTTTCTCTTCATGTTCTTTTGCGCCGCCAAACAGCATTTCAAAGGGATTGCGTTGAGACCTTTCTTTTTTGGGGAGAGGGCAAAGAACATCCAGAAGTCTTTCTTCAGCCTGAATACGAGCTTTTTCAAGGACTTGTTCTAGATTCTCTTTCTTTGTGGTGCTAACTGCGTTTTCAACAAGATCGCGGATAATTGAATCGACATCCCTTCCAACATAACCTACTTCGGTAAACTTAGAAGCTTCTACCTTCACAAAAGGGGCATTAACGAGTTTTGCCAGTCGCCTACAGATCTCCGTCTTTCCTACGCCGGTAGGTCCCATCAACAGTATGTTCTTCGGGATAATATCCTCTTGCATCTCTTCAGGCACCTTTTGTCTCCTAAGCCTGTTACGAACGGCCACAGCTACTGCTCGCTTTGCACTTGCTTGTCCAACTATATGTTTGTCCAGTTCTTGCACTATAACGCGAGGCGTAAGCTCTTCCACCGGAATCCCTCCTTGTATCTTAGGAAGTCAATCCAACTCCTCAACTATGATATTTTCATTAGTATATATGCATATGGATGCCGCTATCCTAAGCGACTCTCTAGCAATAGAGGTAGCATCCATCTCAGTGAAGCGATAAAGAGCCTTCGCAGCAGCCGTTGCGTAAGGTCCCCCGGAACCAATCGCAATTATAGGTTCATCAGGCTCGATCACTTCTCCTGTACCTGAAACGAGCAACAATTGGGAACGATCCATGCACAGAAGCATCGCTTGGAGTTGCCTCAGCATCCTGTCAGTTCGCCACTCTTTGGCCAATGATATGGTAGACTTCATCAAGTCTCCTCTGGTTTGTTCAAGATATCCTTCAAGTTTGTCGAACAAGGTCAGTGCATCTCCGACAGAACCTGCAAAACCTGCGATGACTGAATCTTTATAGATCCTGCGAACTTTTCTAGCTGTTGTTTTAAGAATGGTGTTGCTGCCCTCAAGAGTCACTTGCCCGTCGCCTGCCATGGCGGATTTCCCTCTGGCTCTTACTGCCAGTACGGTAGTACTCAGTATACGATTGTTCGGGTAATTGCTCACTTTATTCGCTTCCTTTCTGCTTCCGCCAAGTCAATACGCGTGTCTTCTCCGGTGCCATCGTGAGAAGAATGGGCCCTTGGGTGAGCGTTTTCGTAGACTTGCTTTAAACGTTCAGGGAGAACATGCGTATATATCTGGGTGGTGGTGATGCTTGCGTGCCCTAACATGTCTTGCACTGAGCGCAAATCTGCCCCCCCGGAAATCAGGTGCGTTGCAAACGAATGTCTCAACGTGTGAGGCGAGCATTGCGAAGGGTCCAAGCCTGCAACCAGCAAATGCTTGTCGAGTATTCTCCTTACTGATCTTACAGACAATCTTTGGCCCGACTTGTTCAAGAATAGTGGTTTCTTGGTAGTTCGCCCGGCTTGGTTCCCTAAGGATAGGCCGGATTCATGTGCCTTCGATCGATTTTGTTCAAAGAAAGGTCTGCCATTTTCAAGATAGTCTCCCAGTGCGTCTATAGCAACAGATCCTATTGGAACAAACCTCTCCTTATCGCCTTTACCTATCACTTGAACAAAACCCAAAGAATAGTCGACGTCGCCTACATTTAGTTTTGCCAGTTCGCTGATTCTCAAGCCCGCGCCGTAAAGTAACTCAATTATCGCCCGGTCTCTTTTCCCGTATGGTGTTTGAGTATCAATGCATTCGAGGAGCCTTTTTACATCTTCCTCAGAAAGGACCTTGGGCAAGTAGGTATGGGTTTTCCGAGAACTAACTCCCTTTGCAGGATTGGTTTCCAAAACCTCTCTAGCAGTAAGGAAGCGACAGAAACTTCTCACAGACGAAAGTTTCCTAGAAATAGACGAACCTTTGTAACCTTGTTGACCTAGGTAGACGATGTAGTCGCGAATGTCTTCCGAAGTGACATCAGACGGGTGTATGGACTCAATATCGTTTTTGAAATGTTTAGAAACGATAAAATCAAAAAACTGGTCTAGATCGTAGGCGTATGCCTCAATAGTATTGGGGCTCTGGGTTCTTGAAATGCTAATCTCTACTAGGAATGCTTCTTTCCAATCAAGAAGTGAATTCGTCATTGAACCGCCTTCCCTGGGACAATCCACTTAGTAAGTCAACATGAAGTGCGTCAAATCCATGTTACCATCAGGCCGAACCTGCATCAACCAGTTATCGCAATATTCTCAGTTCTTCTGCGTATAGCCACATTCAGGATTTGCACATTGATAGCTCTTTGACTTTCCGCCTTTCTGAACCATAAATGAGCCGCACTTCGGGCATACTTTGTCTGGTATTGGTCGATACCAGGAAACGAAATCGCAGTCCGGGTAATTTGAGCAGCCATAGAACACCCGCCCTTTCTTGGAACGTCGAACTACAATGTCTCCTTTGCACTTGGGACATACTGCGCCTGTCTTCTCAACAAAAGGTTTTGTGTTCTTGCATTCCGGATAGCCTGAGCAGGCTATGAACTTGCCGTATCTGCTCCGTTTTATGACCATTGGACGGCCGCACTTTTCACAATCGATTCCCGCCAATTCATCTTGGATATTAACTTTCTCTACCTCTGTTTCCGCTCTTTCTATTTGTTCTTTGAAAGGTCCCCAGAAGTCAGCTATCACGTCGTTCCATCGCGACGAACCATCCTCTACAGCATCTAGCTTTTTCTCCATCTCAGCCGTAAAACCGATATCCACAATAGAGGGGAAATTCTGTCTTAGTATGCTGTCAACAAGCCTGCCAAGTTCAGTCGGCTTAAGCGAGCGATTTTCTCTCTTTACGTATTCGCGTTCTATGAGCGTAGCGATTATTGGCGCGTAAGTAGAAGGTCTGCCTATACCGTTTGCCTCAAGAGTCTTCACAAGGGTGGCTTCAGTATATCTCTGGGGCGGCTCTGTGAAATGTTGAGCGTATTCTACGTCTTCTAACTTGAGTTTTTCATTCTCGGAAAGAGGGATAATATCCGCCTCTGGTTCTTCGGGATTGTCTTGCCCTTCCTGGTAGATCTTTGTGAATCCGGCGAATTTCAGTCTCGACCCCGTCACTCTGAAAGTATGTTTGTTGGCCTCTATATCACAAGTTACGGTATCATACACTGCAGGGCTCATTTGACTTGCTACAAATCTTTCCCATATTAGAGAATACAGTTTGTACTGATCTCGCTTTAGAAAAGGTTTGACCTCGGACGGTGTCCTTAACACACTTGTAGGCCTTATTGCTTCGTGAGCATCCTGAACTCCCGGCTGAGCCTTGCCTCTTCTGTTCCTTTTACCCACGTAGTCTTTTCCGTAAGTCGATTCGATAAAACTTTTCGCCTCTGCCTCGGCGATCGGAGAGACTCGGGTCGAATCAGTCCTCATGTATGTAATAAGGCCCGTGTACCCCGTCTTACCTAGTTCGACTCCTTCGTAAAGGCTTTGAGCAACCATCATCGTTTTGCTGACAGGAAAACCAAGTTTCCGTGATGCTTCTTGTTGTAGTGTAGAGGTAGTAAAAGGAAACGGCGGATTCTTCTTTCTTTCCTTTTGGACTACCGATGCTACAGTAAACTCAGCGCGTTCAATGTCATGAAGGACCTGCTCGACGTCGGAGAATGTCTTAAGTTCTCGCTTTTTTCCTAGATAGCCGTAGTACTTTGCTTTTACAGTTCCTTTGTCTCCTCTGAGAAGCGCTTCCAATGTCCAATATTCTTCGGGCTTGAACGACTCTATCTCAATCTCTCGGTCTACTATGATCCGCAAAGCTGCTGATTGAACTCTACCTGCTGACAACCCAGGCCGTACTTTTCGCCAGAGCAGAGGGCTCAAAGTGTAACCTACTAACCGGTCCAGAACCCGTCTGGCCTGTTGCGAATACACTAGGTTTTGATCTATATGGACCGGAGTTGAAAGTGACTCCTTGACTGCTTTTTCCGTAATCTCGTGGAATGTTAGTCTGGCAGCTTCTTTAGGGTCAATACCCAAAACCTCACATATGTGCCATGCTATGGCTTCTCCTTCCCTGTCGGGGTCGGTTGCCAAGTATACCTTAGAAGCGGTTTTAGCAGCATCCTTCAGTTCTTTGACGATATTTCCTTTACCGCGTATGGTAATGTACTGCGGTTCAAAACCGTTGTCGATATCTATTCCAAGTTTGCTTTTTGGCAGATCTCTTATGTGACCAAAAGAAGCCTTCACTTGGTACTTTGACTTTGTATATTTGGAGATGGTTTTTGCTTTTGTAGGCGACTCCACGATGATTAGCGGGCGCTTATTTTTCTCCTGCGATTTTGCTTCCATATGCATTCACACCTTCTTGACTTAACCTATGAGTGTATTCCCAATACTTGACAATATATATCTACCGCTTGGCACTAAACGGACTATCCCACGTACCTCAAGAGATGATAGGATAGCGATTACCCTGGATATGGGCATGGTCACGCTATTTGAGATTTGGTCCGTCGATTCTCCGCGACCAACCGCCTCAAGTACAATGGATTCCTCGGGTGTTAGCGATTCTCCCATTATTGCACCAGAGACTTCCGGTACGTATTCATTTTCTTGTCTGAGAAAGGATAGCACATCTTCTGCACACGTTACCAGATAGGCCCCCTCCTGAATTAACCTATTCGTGCCTCGGCAGGCGATCGACCTTACGCTTCCGGGGACAGCCATCACTGGTTTTCCCTGTTTGAGAGCCCAATCAGCAGTAATCAATGCGCCCGACTTTTCGCCTGCCTCGACTACTAGCAGCCCCAATGACATTCCCGCGATTAGCCTATTGCGCTCGGGAAAATGCCAGCGTTTGGGTTCTACTCCCGGCGGATACTCAGATACAAGAGCCCCATTTGAAGGAATTGTATCATAAAGATGAGAATTGGACTTTGGATACACGATGTCAAGGCCATGACCAAGAACTGCTATGGTTCTGCCTTTGCCATCGAGCGCACCTTTGTGCGCGGCGGCGTCAATGCCGTATGCCAGTCCGGACACGACCGTCACGCCCGCTCTCGCCAGTTCTTCGGAAATCTCAGCTGCTATGTGCTTGCCGGCCCCGGAGGCTTTGCGTGTTCCTACGACGCCTATTGATAGTCTGTCTTTGGGTATCGTTGAGCCCTTGACAAAGAGGATGGCCGGGGGATTTGGGATCCCTCTAAGATTCTCGGGGTATTCCGGGTCATCGAAGCCCACTATTTT